>ERZ1023873.1-NODE-1-length-242997-cov-46.068683_pt1 | contig 242997 bp, 215 predicted proteins | sample MGYA00380391_ERZ1023873 | MGnify/ENA primary metagenome ERZ1023873 (study PRJEB33179, sample SAMN07449006) | human gut metagenome | biome: Human-gut; feature: Human associated habitat; material: Faeces | host: Homo sapiens | place: India: Bhopal | collected...
TATCCACCTCCTGCCATACGCCGTCAGCATCAAGGCATTGGGGATTGAGACAGTATTTGCAACGAAGCGGACAACCGTGGAATGCCACAAGCGTGGTGACGCCCTCGCCGTCTATCGTGAGGCGGTGGCGGTCGATGCAAATGAGTGGGGCGGTCTTCATGTTATTCTACTTTAAATGTGAAAGGAACTGTGGCATGTGATTTCACCACCTTTCCGTTTTTCTTGGCAGGAGTCCATTTCGGCATGCTTTTCAGTACTCGGATTGCTTCCTCGTCGAGGATAGGGACAAGACTTTTCTCCACCTTGATGTTGCTCAAACTTCCGTCCTTGTTGACGGTGAAACCAAGGATGACTCTGCCTATTGGCGCGCCTTCCCGACATTCTTTTGGATATTGAAGGTTGGTCTTGATGTATTGCGTCAATGCAGTCGAACCGCCTGGGAATGAAGCCTCTTCGAAAGTATTTTCTCTTTTGATGACGGGAGCCGTTCCTCTAATTCTGACTTCGGGAACGATTCCAGCCACGACTTCCCCTAAGGCACTTTCGTTGAATATTAGAGTGATGATATTGAGCTTGTCTCGGCTCATTTCAGATAGTTTGATGCTTCGGTCTATGAAGCCGATGTATTGCACGGTTATCGTGTCGCCTTGCTCCACTTCGAGAGTGAAGTTTCCATTGACATCAGTTATTGCATACTTTCCCGAAAGTTTAGCGATGACGGAGGCTCCAATAAGCGGCTCATTGTCCTCGTCGCTAATGAGATGCCCTTGAACGAAGAGCACACCTTTCTTGCTGAGAGAATCTTTCGCTTGGAGTAGGGCGATGTCGTTGGTGGTGTATTTTTGGAACTGGATAGGGATAACCTTTTCAGACTTAGGCGGTGTCGATTTGTAATATCCCTTCTGCGTGGCGCACGATGTGGCGGATGCGGTGAGGGCGGTGATGCCCAAAGCCACTCCTGCGACCTTGATGGCTTTCCCTGCCATCTGTCGGAGGTGCAGTTCGTGTTCTAAGTCCCTCACGTCTTGCTCGCATTTCGGGCAAGTGCCCTTGCATTCGCCCTTAAAGTGGCATTCTTCGGGTGAATAACTGATTCCGTTGGCATCCGCGATCTGCTTGCGGATGGCCTTGAGCGTGTTGCAAATGTTGCGTCCTCTTGTTGCCATGATTTTTCCTTTTTTATAGTTACTGCACGTGGATGTAGACAGGAAGCGTGTATTTTGATTTCACCGCCTTGCCGTTTTGCTTGGCAGGAATCCACTTTGGCATACTTTTCACCACCCGGACGGCTTCTTTGTCAAGGTCAGAATAGACGCTTTTCTTCACTTTGATGTCATTTAGATTTCCATCTTCATTGACAATGAAACTAACGACAATTTTTCCTTGTATGCTGCAATCGCCCTGTATGTTTGGATAGCGAAAATTGTCTGCAATATATTTCATACACGCCGCTATGCCACCAGGAAATGACGCTTCCTCATCAACATTATCAAATATTTTGCTGTTATTGGTTGAGTCTGTGGCGATGGCGGATTGGACAACGGCGGTCTTGGCTCGCTTGTTCTTCTTAGATGGCTTGCTGTCCTCTTTCAGCGGCATGAATTTCTTGACGGTCACGTTTTTGATAGGCTTTGTGCGGTCGATTTCACCGTTGTACATTGTTGGGTCTATTGAGTCTTCATGCAAGGTTGTCGACAATCTTGTAAGTGTATCTTTGTCGTTTCCTTGTGGTTTTCCATCAGAACAAGCCGCCATGACGACAAGTCCTGCTGCAATACCTGCAACCTTGATAGCCTTTCCTGCGGTCTGTCTACGTCGCAACTCATGCTCCAAATCTCTCACATCTTGCTCACATTTCGGACAAGTTCCCTTGCATTCACCATTGAAATGACATTCTTCGGGTGAATAGTCAATCCCATTTGCATCCGCTATCTGCTTGCGGATAGCTTTGAGAGTGTTGCAAATATAACGTCCTCTTGCCATAGTTTATTTTTTTATGCTTATGACCTTTTTTGATAACAACAATTTCACCCATGAGTCCTCCACTTTCTGTCAAAGTGATGACATTGAGTTTTTCGAAATTCATTTCAGAGAGTTTGATGATTCTGTCTTGCATACCAATGAACTTTATGGTGATTGTAACTTTTGGCTCCACTTCAATTGTGAAGTTTCCATCAATGTCTGCTGCCGTTTTCTTTCCAGAAAGTTTAGCTGTGATGAAGGCACTAACAATCGGTTCTTTCGTATTTTCGTCAATAATATGACCTTGGACAAAAAGGACTCCTTTCTTCCTAAATGATTCTTTATCTTTTAGCAGAATAGAATCTTTGGATGTGTATTCTTGGAAGCGAATAGGAATAACTTTCTTTGATAGTAGTGGTGTTGAGTTATAGTAGCCTTTTTGTGTAGAACATGACGTAATAGATGCAGCAAGAGCAATTATTCCCAATGCCACTCCCGCAACCTTTATAGCCTTCCCTGCTTTCAGTCTAAGTCGCAACTCATGTTCCAAATATCTCACATCTTGCTCGCATTTGTGGCAAGTTCCCTTGCATTCACCAGTGAAGTGGCATTCTTCTGGTGAATAGTCAATCCCATTAGCATCTGCTATTTGTTTGCGAATTGCCTTGAGGGTATCGCAGATGTTGTGTCCTTTGGCTTTCATAAATTGCTGTTTTTAGATGTTCAACATTCTCTTTACTCACAAAATGAGTATATTATTAGTCATAATCCCTAAAAAATACTCATTTATAATTCTAATTTCAAAAATACGAAAAACAATCCACATACAAGAATAATTTTTGTTGTATTATAAGAAATGGGATTGTTTTTAACTTTTTCGCTGCTTTTGATGCCGTATATAGAATTTATCTGTGTTCCAAATATGCTGTGTTGTTTTAAAGAACCTTGTACACAACAAAAAATTAATAATATTTAAAAACAAAGCAAAATATATTGTTTTTCAGATATTAGATTTATCTTTGCATTAATAATCGAAGCGTTCTTGGTATATTGCAAAGTTGTGAAAGAAAAAGAATATTGCTCGTTTCTAAATCGTTAGCAGTTACATTCTTTGTTATATTTAATTCGTTGATAGTCAATCAATAATAGATTTTGTTGTGACTCAGGAAGTGAAAGATATGGACTCTTAGCAAGCAGTAAAGCCGAGAGATTGAAAGCCATAAGTATTAATGTTCGTTATCAGCCTGATTTCGTTCATTGGTTTTTGGAGGAAGATACCGATATCCGTTCTTCTAATGCTCTTGAAGATACTCTCACAGAGTTCAAGGTTCAAGGATTGGAGATTGATTGGGCTTGTGTGGCTTGGGATGCAGACCTAAGACTTAATGATGACCATACTAAATGGCAACATTATCAGCTTCGTAGTGGAACGAAATGGCAGAATATTAACAAACCAATAAACCGAGAGTATCAGATTAACGCATACCGTGTGCTGCTTACTCGCGCTCGTCAAGGAATGGTCTTGGTTGTTCCAAATGGCGATTATGGCGTTCCTCCAGACGAGACACGTAAACAGGAATGGTATGATGGTATATACAATTATCTGAAAGATATAGGAATAAAGGAAATATAACGAATAGATCTAATATTTCTTTAAAAAGCGTGAACTCGACTGACATTATGCGTTAAGCCTAAGGTCAGTCGGGTTTTGTTTCTAACATACTCTCAATCCGCTCACCATACTCCGAATCTTTGCGGCATCAACGGACAAGAATTCAAACGAGTCGAAGTCGCCGTAGCAGGAGCGGTAGCCGGATAGATATTTTGCGGCGCGATAGAGTCTGTAGAAGATGTTGCCGGGCTTTAGGGACACACTTACTGACAACTCGTATTCGGTCTGAATGCTTCCGTCATTGAGCGTGTATTGATAGAATTCAAGAGCCACGTCATACACATTCTCTTTGCTGCAGAATGTGAATGCAAAAGGAGCTGCTGCCTTATCTGTAGTCGAGGTGAAAACAATGTTCAAATAAAGTTTGCTTGCTTGATATTGTGAATATCAGATTTATATGTTAACTTTGCTGAATTATAATATTGTATTTAAAAGATAATATGTTTCAATTTATAAGAAAATATTCTCCTGACTATGGCCAAAACACCATTGAGGGGTGGTCGATTATTTTGGTTGTTGCTGTTGGTGTTAAAGCGTCAACTTTTGCCGACAGTTGGTTAGGAACGGTTGGAATGTTTATTATTGGAATTTTATGTGCTCACGTCATTGCTTGTATGATAAAATTCTTTATAAGCAATAGATTATGAACACCCTTCTTTACAGGGCGCATGTTCGTTTTTTTTTTGCTTGTCGCTAACACATTATCAATCCTTCCACGGCAAAAACTCAAAAAAACGTTAATGCTATAAACCTTATAGGGTTTTCCACCATTATAGAACTTGAGGGTGTGTCAAAAAGTAAAGGAATTTAGCTCAAATTCTTACTTTTGACACACCCTCATGTCTTTACATAATATCGATTACAGCTTGTTGAAGACGTTGGACATCTGTTCACCGAGACCGATGGTGTAGCCCTGTGAAACGAAGACTACGCGGTTGAAGGTGTCGGCGATGATGAACATCGGCATCTGTGTCTTGCTCTGAAGCTTCATGGCTGTGGCGATGCGGTTTCGGACTGTAGCGTCCTTGTCGATACCGTAAATGACGGTAGAGGGGAGGTTGGCGAATTCGTTCTTATTGAACTTATGTGCGTCTGCCTCGCTCTCGAAGAGCAATACCACCGGACGTCCCCAGTCCTCGAATGCCTTCTTCATCTTCTCGATGTCGTGGAGAGCGTGGTTGGTGGGCTCCTGACCTACACCAAGGACTGCCACAACGTAATAGCCGCGACCTGTCTGTGAGAGGATGCTTACGTCCTTTCCGTCCTTTGTGATGATGGTCTCGCTGTCGAACGATCCCAATACGCTTATCTCACTTGACGACTGTCTGATGTCGAGGTCGATAGTGGTGGTCTCGCCTTCCTTGATGTTGAAGACGGTGGTCTCAGCCAACACGCTGCCGTTGGCAAGACGTGTGCCCGTGGTAAGCATGTATGTGCCGCAGTCGAAGTTATGACCGTCCTTGAAGGCATTGCTCCATGTGGTGCCGTTGCCCATATCTGCCTGACCTTCCTCAAAGTTCATGAGCTGCAGACTGCCGTTTACGATACGGCTGATGGTGAAGTGATTGTAATACTTCGGGTCGTCAAGAGTGGCAGTCGGAGTATACTTGAGCACCAGCTTGCCGGTAGCGGCGTTCTTCTGTCCGGCGCTCTCAAAGTTGACGTCTGTCCACTTGCCGTCCTTCTTATACTGCACCTTGCCTGTCACGGCGTCCTTCTGAGCTTCGATGCCAAGGCTTCTTGCCACGTCCACGAAGAAGATGTCGCGAGAGCGATTGTCAGTCATCTTAGCCTTCATTGTTCCGACAGGAGTCTGTGCTATCTGGAGCGCCTTTTTGTCAGGGTTGAGACGGATGTTCTTATTTATCCACAATACCAGCTTGTAAGGATCGTCGCGGAACTGCTTCTGCAGCTTGGCGTCGATGTTCTTCTCGAAGTAGTTCTTGAAGGGGATGGTGATCATCTCGTCCTCCACGCGCGGCGAAACCTGATCGGTCTTAGCCGTGAAGTTGTCTTCCAGAATTTCTTTCGTAATGTCTCTGAGGTCCTTGTCTGAGAGTGTGGCGAGGATTGCCATCACACGGTCTTCGTTGTCCTTGTGGCTGTTGATGAAGTCGATGATGGTGGCTTTGTTTCCGCGTGCCTTAACAAGGTATTCGGCTCCTCTCTGGCTTATCTGCTTGGCCTGTTCGAGTGTGAGGAACGTGCTGGTGTAAGCCTTTCTTAGCGAGTCCTCATAAGCGAAGCGGCGGAGATTCTCCTTGCGCATCTCGTCAGTCACCTCCGGCATCTTGGCGTTCTCTGCTGGAGGAACGATGTCGATGGTCTGCTTACGAGCCACCGTCTCCTTGCTGTCGCTGACGGCGTCATGGTCTAGGACGACGGTAAGCGTCTTGTCCTTGCCGAAAGAAGCCTTCTGATAGCCATACTTGCCGTCCTTCGATGCCCATACGAGCATGTCGCCTATGCCGGCTGAGAGCGAAGACTGACCATTCTTGTCAGTATACTTTGTTACGGCTGTGAAGAATTCGGCATAGTTATAAATCTTGTATTCCACACGAGCGTTGTCGACGGCGCGTCCTTCCTTGTCCTTAACCACAATATTCACCTGTGCTACAGGAGCGTAGTTTGATGTAAGGTTTATCTCGGTGAAGTTGGTGGTGCGGAGCATCACTTCCTCCGGACCGTTATAGTCGCCGAAGGCTCTTGTGTGCATAAGCATGGCACGTGAAGCCGGGGCATTAAACCATCCGAGATTGAGAACCGGCTCCGGCTCGCAGGCTCCGAGGAAATACCACTTGCCGTCAGCCCATGCCTCCACCCAAGCGTGATTGTCATCAGTATGTGCCCAACGCGGGGTGTAGACCTGACGTGCGGGGATGCCGATGGAGCGGAGCGCAGCCACGGTGAATGTGCTCTGCTCTCCACATCTGCCGGTGGCAGTACGTACTGTTGCGAGCGGTGAGGATGTGCGTGCGTCGGATGGCTGATATGTCACCTTCTCGTGGCACCAATGGTTGACCTCAAGGATGGCGTCGTACATGCTCATACCCTTGACACGGTTCTTGAGCTCGTGGAAGAACACCTCGCGCGAATTGTCGAGCGCTTCGTTGTTAACACGGATGGGAAGTACGAAATGGCGGAAGAGAAGGTCAGGAACCTTGTTTCCCCATGCCATCTCGCCCCGTGCCTCGAAGGACAGCTTTACGTTGTTGGCATAAAAGGAAGTGGGGTAGTCGGTTACGTCAGCAAGGGGCATATAGGCGTAAAGGAACTTCATAGCCTCCAGCTCGTCGCCGGTAAGCTTCTCGCCCTTAGTGACGAAAAACTGCTTGCCCACGGTCTTGACACGTTCTCCGAACGCTGTCTCCACCTTGGCGCGATACTGGTCTTCCTGAATGAAATGTGTGGCTGTCCTTGCGCCTGCTGACAAAGTGAGCGCCAAGGACAACATAACGAAAGTTTTTCTCATGATGAGTTTTAGTAAGATTGAAAAAAGGAGGGGCAGAATATTTATGTCTATTATGCCCCTCCCTCATTAGTAAGATTCTGTTTCGGATGATTAGAGGTCAATCATCTCTACTCTCTTGGCGTGACGGCCACCCTCGAACGGAGTTCTGAAGAACTCGTCCATGATCTTCTCGGCTGTCTTGTTGTCGATGAAGCGTCCCGGCATAACCAGAACATTAGCGTCGTTGTGCTGACGAACCAACTGAGAGATCTCCGGTGTCCATACCAGAGCAGCGCGTACACCCTTGTGCTTGTTGAGTGTCATGGACATGCCCTCGCCGCTACCGCAGATGGCGATGCCGGGATAGACCTCACCATTGGTGATGGCCTCTCCGAGTGCGTGAGCGAACTCGGGATAGTTGCAGCTGACGTCGCTGTATGTACCATAGTCCTTATAGGGCATATTGTGACTCTCAAGATACTCGATCACGAATTTCTTTAATGCGTAACCTGCATGGTCGCATGCAATTCCAATTGTTTTTATTTCCATAGTAATATTATTTAGATATGTAGTCTTTTACCTGATTGTAAACATTTTCTGCTGTGAAGCCCAGCTTCTCGTCCAGCACCTTGTAAGGAGCTGAGAATCCGAACGACTCGAGACCGTAAACCATACCCTCAGCACCTACGAGGCCCTGGAGTGTTACGGGGAGTCCGGCTGTAAGACCGAAGATCTTCTTGCACTTCGGCAATACAGACTCCTGGTATTCCTTGCTCTGGCAGCGGAAGAGACCTTCTGAAGGAACGCTTACGATGCGCACCTTTACGCCGTCCTTGCGGAGGAGCTCTGCACCAGCCACCAATGTGGAAACTTCCGAGCCAGAAGCTAAGAGAATGACGTCATAGTCGGCGTCTGAGCAGTTGAGCACGTATGCTCCCTTGCGTACCATCTCGTATTCGTTGCCCTCCGGGAGACTCTTGATGTTCTGACGTGAGAGTACGAGGGCTGTCGGAGTGTCCATGTTCTCCATGGCCATCTGCCAGCATACTGTGGCTTCGTCAGAGTCGGCAGGGCGGAATACGCGTACCGAATCCTGACCCTTATGGTTCTTGAGTTTCTCCATGAGACGAATCTGAGCTTCCTGCTCCACAGGCTCGTGTGTGGGGCCGTCCTCGCCAACGCGGAATGCGTCATGTGTCCAGATAAACTTGATTGGCACTCTCATAAGGGCTGCCATACGGATGGCTGGCTTCATATAGTCTGAGAATACGAAGAATGTGCCGCATGCGGGGATTACGCCGCCATGCAGATACATACCGATGCATACACAAGCCATGGTGAGCTCGCTTACGCCAGCCTGGAAGAATGCTCCGCTGAAGTCGTCAGCAGCGAGGTTGTGTGTCTTCTTGAGGAAGCCGTCTGTCTTGTCCGAATTGCAGAGGTCGGCAGAAGAACATACCATATTGTCCACCTGCTCAGCGAGAAGAGAAAGACATGCTGAGGAAGCGGCACGTGTGGCAGCATCCTTCTTCTGTACGAGTGAGCTCCAGTCAATCTTAGGAGCGTTACCAGAGAACCATTGTGCCATCTTCTCTGCCTTCTCAGGATTGTTTTTGCGCCACTCGTTCTCCTCCTCGTGTCTCTTCTTTACGATGGTGCGAAGCTCTTCGTTGCGCTTAGCGTAAAGCTCCTTCACCTCGTCGAAGATGCGGAAAGGATCTTCGGCGTTGCCTCCGAGGTTCTTTATAGTGTTCTCATAAGCGCCTTCTCCTAAAGGTGCACCATGAGTCTTGACGCTATGCTCGTAGCTTGATCCGTCAGCCTTGCGTGCTCCCTTAGCCATAACGGTATGACCGATGATAAGGATGGGGCGCTCTGTCTCCTTATTGGCATCGATGAGTGCCTGACGAATCTGGTCTGGATCGTTGCCGTCAATGTCGAGGACGTTCCATCCCCATGACTCGTATTTCTTACGTGTGTCCTCCTTCATTACGACGTCGCACTCTGTAGAGAGCTGAATCTCGTTGGCGTCGTAGAACATAATGAGGTTGTTGAGCTTGAGTACGCCGGCTACGCGGGCTGCTCCCTGAGAGATTTCCTCCTGCACGCCACCGTCAGATATATAAGCATATATCTTGTGCTGCATCATGGTATCTCCCAAACGTGCCTGTAAGAATTTCTCTGCAATGGCAGCTCCTACAGCATAGGTGTGACCTTGTCCGAGCGGTCCTGACGTATTCTCTATGCCATGCTCTACGTCACGCTCCGGATGTCCGGGGCAGATAGAGTCCCATTGACGGAAAGTCTTCAGGTCGTCAAGGCTGAACTTGCCTTGCAGGGCAAGCGCAGAATAAAGCATGGGCGACATGTGTCCAGGGTCAAGGAAGAATCTGTCTCGTCCTTCCCAAGATGGCTGGTCAGGATCATAGACCAAGAACTCAGAGAAAAGAACATTAATAAAGTCGGCACCACCCATAGCTCCACCTGGGTGTCCCGATTTTGCCTTCTCTACCATTGAGACAGCCAACATGCGTATGTTGTCTGCTGCTTGATTCATTAAATTCTTATTGTTCATTTCGTATATTAAAGTTAATAATTTTCTTGTTGATTTATAAAATTGCGTTTAGGTTGGGGTTTGAAATATTACATTCATTCTTTACACTATGCAAAGATAGTTATTTACTTGAAACAATCAATCAATTTTTCGAATATTTTTCAAAATAATGAATAATAAGCTTTGAGAGGCTGAAAACGAAAAAAAGCATAGACAATCTCACGACTCTCTATGCTTCCTTAACCTTAATAATCTAATACCATGAAAAACACGTTGCAAAGATAATTTTTATTTGCGTCTATTACAAGTGTTTTATTGATATTAATCAATCTTATAACATTATTTAATATTTCATGATAAAAATACTAAACTATTAACTTTCCAATTTGGTAAATCAGGGCAGAAACCACCCATGCCAGCAATGTGGTATATGTGGCTGCGAAGGCTGCCCACTTCCATGAGCCTGTCTCGTTCTTTATGGCTGCGATAGTGGCGATGCAGGGGAAATATAGCAGGACGAACACCAGGAAGCTATATGCCACGAGCGGCGTTATGCCGTCTGCGAGCATCTGATGCTCAAGATGGCGGTAAGCCTGCTCGCTTCCTTCCTCTGCAGCATCGTCGCTGGTGTAGAGGATGCCCATCGTGGACGCCACAATCTCTTTGGCACCTACGCCTGATATGACTGCTACGTCAAGCTTCCAGTCGAAGCCCTGAGGACGGAATACGGGCTCGATGGCATGTCCGATATGTCCGATGAAGCTTTGCTCTTGCTGTTCCTGCTTCGTGAGCTGGTCGTTATGCGGGAAATAGCCGAGCGCCCATACTATGAGACTTGCCACAAGGATGATGCCTCCCATTTTCTTCAGATATTCCTTGCCCTTCTGCCAGGTGTGGCGTCCGATGGCTTTGGCTGTTGGGAATCGGTAGGGTGGCAGCTCCATTACGAACGGCGTGTCTTCTCCCTTGAACAGGCACTTGCTGAAGAGCCGGCTCATCAGCACTGCCATTAGGATGCCTATGATGTAGAGCGAGAACATGATGGTGGATCGGTATTGTTGTGCGAACATCGTACCGATTATCATTATATATATAGGGAATCGGGCGGAACAGCTCATCAGAGGGAGGATGAGCATGGTGATGAATCGGCTGCGCTTGCTCTCGATGGTACGTGTTGCCATGACAGCCGGAACGTTACATCCGAATCCCATTATAAGTGGTATGAACGACTTGCCGTGAAGTCCCATCTTGTGCATCAGCTTGTCCATTATGAAGGCTGCGCGTGCCATATAGCCGCTGTCCTCCATGAAAGAAATGAAGAAGTAGAGGATGAGGATTTGGGGGAGGAACACTATTACTGAACCCACGCCGCCTATGACGCCGTCCACAAGCATATCCTTAATAGGACCCTGCGGCATGTTGTCAGAAACGAGACTTCCTATCCATTCCACCAAGGACTCAATCCATTCCATAGGATATTGACCGAGTGAGAACGTGGCTTCGAACATCACCCATATCATTATGAGGAAAATCGGGAATCCCACGTACTTGTTGGTTATGACGTTGTCAATAAGGTGCGTTATGAAGTATGTGTCTTTCTTGTCGCCGGTCTTATATCCTGCTTCTTTCAGGGCGCCGTGTATGAATCCATACTTGGCGTCCATGATGGCTGTCTCGCTGTCCTCGTGTGTGTATTCGAGGATATCTGCCATGGCTTTGTCTCGGGCTGCGAAAATCTTCTTGCTTAGTTCCGATCCGTCGTCCAGGAGCTTGACGGCTTCCTTGTCCTTCTCAAGAAGCTTTATGGCAAGATAGCGGGTGGAGTATTTATGACGCAGCTGACCGTCCTCCTTAAGGATGGCCTGGATAGAGTTGATGCCTGCTTCGACGTATGATCCGTGATTGATGTGGATGTGACGGATGACGTTGTTCTTCGGCTTGATGCCGCTGGCGAAGTCTTCCTCATGATCCGAGCTGTCCGCCTTGTCCTTATCATACTGCTCATGCCATTGTCTGATGCCTTCGGCAATTTCGGGCGACATATTACCCTTGGTGTCTAGGAAGTCGAGACCTTCATACATGTTGATGATGATATGGAAGAGGAGTTCCACGCCACGTCCCGTGGTGAATGTGGTCGGAATCATCGGAACGCCGAAGAGCTGTCCGAGCCTCGTATAGTCGACGTTGTCGCCACGCTTCTCCGTCTCGTCGAACATGTTCAGGGCGCAGACCATTCTGAGGTTCATGTCTATGAGTTGTGTGGTGAGATAGAGATTTCGCTCCAGGTTGCTTGCGTCAATAACGTTGATAATGACGTCAGGAGTATGCTCGATGATCTGCTTTCTGACGTAAAGTTCTTCTGGAGAATATGCTGAGAGCGAATATGTGCCGGGAAGGTCGACGATATTAAACTCGTATCCCTCGAACGAGGCATGGCCCACCTTGGCGTCCACAGTTACGCCTGAGTAATTGCCGACACGCTCATGAGCTCCGGAAGCGAAATTGAAGAGTGAAGTCTTGCCGCAGTTCGGATTGCCGATAAGAGCCACGTTTATGGTGCGTCGCTTCTTCATGGCAGCGTTACGCAGCTGTGTGTCTGAAAGGTAATGGTTGCTGGCAGGGATTGGTTCAGCCGTTTCATTTTGGCTCTCCATCTTTGCCGCTTCCTCTTCAGACACCACCTCTATCATCTCCGCCTCAGAATGGCGAAGCGACACTTCATAGCCCATTATCTTGTATTTTACGGGATCCTGAAGAGGCGCGTTCTGAAGCACGTCCACCACCTTTCCTTTGATGAATCCCATCTCGACGATGCGTTTACGGAATCCGCCATGTCCTGTCACCTTGACTATGACTCCGCGTTGTCCTGTTTTTAAATCAGATAATTTCATGTGTCTTTAATAAAAATTATTCCTGCAAAGTTACTGCAATTTATGTTTTTCGACAATACCTAATAGTAGGTATCAAGGTATGTTATTCTGCCAAATTGGAGAGACTGGCAACGAATCTCACACATAGCGTGCTGACGGCTTCCATGGGAGCGTACTGCATGTATCGGTGGCAGTTGCGAATGGTTTGGAGCATCACCTTGTTATTGTTCTCAATCATACCGTTGGAGAGCTGTCTGACATGCCATTCGTCAGCCTTGATGCGCAAAGGATGGTCAATGGAGTAAGTGACAAGCGTGTGTGCCGACTTGTCCATATATTCCATATACTGTATTTCGTCAGCCTCGAAGCCAAGCGAATCCACAAGAATGGAAGCCTCGAGTTGTGCCATACGGAAGATGTGCAGATCGTGCAACCATTTGGTCAGCTTTATGTAGTCAATCTTGTGACCGTCCTGACGTATGTATTGCCCTATCTTTATTATGTAGCCCAACGAAAATCCGTACGTTATTATGGACTGTGTGGCCTGTACGATGATGTCGAGCATATTGAGCGTCTCTATGGATGCGTCCTCCGAGAGAGGTTCGTTCTCACGGATGCTCATCAGCTTACGGTTGAGCCAAGCGTTGCTCAGGTGTGAGGCTCCTGCGTCAGGAATGGATTGTCCGGACACGGTCAAGCCTTTGTCAAGGCTGTCGCCCACCCAGTTGTCCACCAGGTGTATCTTTGCCACGCTAAGGAGAACTTTCCACTTGAAGTCTGACATAGCTTCAATGGGCAGTTGCTCGCCGAAAGCTCCGTTTCGGAGCAGATTGAGGAAATTGCGCTTGATAATGTCCATATTTGCCATTATATTTATAATGTGTAAGATTACTTGTAATGATAATTAGGGGCTATGCATATTTCTTCGGATACCTAACCACTATTGATAGCGCCACGCATATGATGAGCGCCATGGGGTAATAGAGATAGGGGATGATCTCCATTGGAGCAAGCTGGGACAGACCTGACGCCATAAGCATCTGGGCGCCGTAGGGGATGATGGCCTGCACGCAACATGAACTGGTGTCGAGAATGCTGGCGGCACGTCGGTTGTCGATGGAATATTTCTGGCTTATCCGTTTGGCGATGTTGCCTACGGAAATGATGGCCACGGTATTGTTGGCTGTGCAGACATCCACGATGGCAACGAGCAAGGCTATCACGCTTTCTGCTCCTCGCTTGCCGCTTATCCGTGACGAAATCTTCTCTATGATGTATTCGATGCCGCCATTACGACGTACCACCTCAAACATGCCTCCTGCAAGCATAGTGACTATAATCAGTTCGCCCATGGAGGTTATGCCGTCTCCCATGGCGTGAAGCAGAGGGAAGAGTCCGGCTGCGCCTGTGCCAAGACCAACAGCCAGAGTCATAATGATGCCTATAACCAAGACTATCGAAACATTCAGACCCATTATGGCTGTCAGCAGAACGGCTATGTATGGTATGACCTTCCATATATTGACATCGTATGAGGATGTGCTTGTGTGCATATCCATTCCCATGAACGTGTAGATGGCAAGGATGACGACTGCTGCAGGAAGCGTGATGTAGAAGTTCACTCTGAACTTGTCCTTCATGCTGCATCCCTGAGAGCTTGTCGCAGCTATTGTGGTGTCAGAGATGAATGAGAGGTTGTCTCCGAAGAAGGCTCCTCCCACCACGATGGCAGTCATGAGTGCCGTGCTGACCCCTAAGGATTGTGCCAGTCCTGCCGCTATTGGCACAAGAGCAACAATCGTGCCCACACTCGTGCCGATGGACAGGCTTATGAAGCATGTTGCAAGAAAAAGGCCCGGCAACAACATGTTGTTAGGCAGGACGGACAACATGAGGTTTACGGTAGCGTCTACCGAACCGATGGTCTTTGCTGTATTGGCGAAAGCTCCAGCCAAGACAAATATCCATATCATCAGCATTATGTTCTCGCTACTGGCACCTTTGCTGAAGGCGCTTATTCTGGCGCTCAGGTTCTTGGCCTTGCAGATGCAGACAGCATATATGCAGGAGACCATGAATGCCACGCTTATGGGAATGGCATAGAAGTCTGCCTTTATGATTGACGTCAGAAGATAAATCGCTATAAAAACGAATAAGGGGCTGAGGGCAAATAGTCCTTTTTTGTTGTTCATTTTTTATTATAATAAATAAAATGTGTGCCACAGAATCTGAATCGCTTCAAATTGTGACACACAATTAAGATGTTTGGCACGGCTATATATGTGTTGTGTCAGCTCGGTTTAGAGCTGCGTGCGTCTGTAGAAATCCACGTTCTCCTTTGTGAGAAGCTCGATGGGCATGTAGTTGACCGGCTGCACTTTCTTGCGCAGAACGATGGCTTTGAAAAGGGTGTCTATGCAGCTGTAGCCTTGCTGATAGCCATGCTGCGCTATGAGGAAGGAGATGCTGCCCTGGCGCAGACATTCGGCATTCTTTGCCACCATGTCATATCCCATAATCTGTATGTCGCGACGGTTGTTGCGTAAGAGATAGTCTCCAACAATATGGGCTTTTGAGTTTAGGGTGATGCAATGATGGATATTGTGATGTGTGTCGAAGAATTCTTTCAGAAGAGCGTCATATTCGGCACGTGTACCCTTGAAAGGCACACACAGTTCCGTAATCTTTATGTTAGGGAAATGATCTACCATGTAATGGCGGAAACCCACCTCACGGTTTACCTGCTGCTTGCTGGTCACATGTCCGTCCTTCATCTGCTTGAGAAGCATGATCTCGGTTTCGTTGGATGCGATCAGCATGAGCATCTTTGCTGCAAAATAACCACTACAGAACGAGTCCTGACCGAAGAACGACAAGGGCTTGAGGTCAGGCATGTAAGAGTCGAGAAAAACGAAGGGTATCTGACGTGCGTGCAACTGGTCGGTAAAGTCGCGCGTAATTTCTATTTCATTTGGGACGATCACGACGCCGTTGGGATTTGAGTCGAGGCATTTGGTGTAACAGTCTACGAATGCTTCCTTGTTGAAGCGCTCGTAATAATAGAATTCCACGTCTATATGGAAGTCGCGTCTTACCTCCATGGCTTTTTTCACGCCCTGTTCGATTTCCTCCCAATATGCTTCCGACTCGTGCTGCGGAAGCACAACATTGAAAATGTATGACTTGTTATATGCCAAAGCACTTGCATACACATTGGGCTGGTAGTTCATTTCCTTGAGAGCAGCCTCCACCTTCTCACGAGCAGGTTTCGAAACGTTCGGTCTGTCGTGAAGCACACGGTCAACTGTTCCTACAGATACTCCGGCGCGTTGCGCAATATCCTTAATTCTGATTTTTTCCATTTTGTTTATAGAGTAGTTATTGTACAGCTTTGTTTTGCAAAGTTACAACAAAAAGTGTAAATTGTGTAAAAACACACAAATAAATTGTTTGATATTGTGCTTTTAGTTTCGTAATCTCATCCTTTTTCTGATTATATTACGTATCTTTGCAGCACATAGGTCTGATTATTAACATGAAATATAAGCTTTTCTCACATATTTCCGCCATTGTGCTGCCAATGCTGTTTGTGGTATTGGCATGCGTTTCGTGCGACAATAAGGAGAGTGTTATGCGTATTGACCACTATAATGACGTGTCATACCAAAACCATTATCGTTCGCTCGAGACCACGAAGCGTTATGCACAAAGGGCTTTGATATTGGCTGAAAATATCGGTTATGATGACGGAAAGGCGGAAGCGCTTAACAATCTGGCTTTTGTCAGCATCGCAAAGATGGATTATGACAAGGCGTATGACCTGCTCAATCAGGTGGCAAGCACAACAGACAATACTATTGAGCTGCTTGTGGCAAAGGTGCAGCTTATGCGCTTGTGCCAGCGACAGTCTGAGAACAAGAATTTTTATCATCACAACCAACGTGCCCTACTGTATATGCGCCGTATAGAGGAAGACAAGCAACTCCTGGACGAGCGTCAGAAAGCACGTATGGTTTATGCACGTACAGAATATGACATCGTGTTGTCATCTTACCTTTACTATGTGGGACAATACGAGAAATCGGCTGAAAGTCTGAATGCCATCGACCCTAATGGGGAAATAGTGAAAGACACGGCTCAAATGCTGTCCTATCTATATAATGTTGGAGCAGGAGGCATTCTCAAGGCATCTTCCAAAGCGCAATTAGAGCAGGATGAGTTCGACTACCTTATCAGATGCTATGTTCTTTCAAGACAATACAGATTCTACTTCTGGGAAGCAAACTCTCTTCAGGCTATTAGCGAGCACATACAAAATCCAGTTTCAAGAAAGAACTTGATAAAAGCCAACTATCCTGAGTTTGAATATATAAATGTAGACGATATGCCTGACAGCCTCCTTGCCGGAAACCTCGCACAACGTGCCTTGGTGCTCTTTGCACGCTATGGCGACACGTATCAGGCAGCTGGAGCCTGGCGTACGCTTTCCGAGGCTTACAGCTCGATAGGCGACTATCCTTCCTCCCTGATTTGCCTTAACAATGCTCTCAGTCAGGACACAGCCATAAACGCAGCTCCTGACCTTGTGGCCTCCATTCGCGAACAGCTCTCTATTGTATATTCTGCCATCGACGACAAGAGACAAAGCGACTATAACCGCAATCTCTATCTTGACATTCAGGAACGTACGAGGCAGGACCGCATGCTTGAGGCACGTGCCGAACAGCTCGACTCGTCGCTAAAAGAACTCGACATAATGATAGGCACAGCCATCATAGCCATCCTTTTGCTCGCAAGCTTGCTTGTCTATATAGTCCTGAAGCGTCGCAAGAATCGTCCGTCGTTTCCGTTAGAAGAGATTGAGGAGCTAAAGGAGGAATGGGTAAAGAAAAAGGAAGAGCTGACCGAATCGCTCCGTGACCGAATCGTGGAAACCGAAGAGGAAACTGGGGCTGCAGAATGCCAGCTTGATAACTACAGAAGGCGAAACATCGAGCAACGTGCAAAGGTGTTTTTCGCTTCCAGCGTCATGCCTCTTATAAATCGCATGAAACGCGAAGTGGAGAAGATGGCGCACAAGGTGGAGGCTCCGTCTGAGGTGAAGGAAGAAACCGAATATGTGCAGCTATGCCTTAATACTATCGAGTTGTATAACGGACGACTGACAGACTGGATAAAGCTCAGTAAAGGCGACTTCATGATGCATATAGAGAGTTTCTGCATGGAAGAACTGTTTGCTGTACTGGCAAAGTCTGCCATGGAATATCGTATGCGAGGCATTACGCTCGACATAAAACCTACAGACGCCGTGGTAAAGGCAGACCGAACCATGACATTATTCATGATAAATACCATAACTGACAACGCTCGTAAGTTCACTCCTTCAGGAGGACGTATAGTGCTGGAAGCATGTGTATTGGACGATTCGGTTGAAGTTTCGGTTACAGACAACGGAAAGGGTATGACCAAAGAACAGACCCAACAGATATTCAACCATAATGTCATACAGGAAAGCAAGAGCGGCGGACATGGATTCGGGCTGATCAACTGTAAAGGCATCATAGAGAAATATCGCAAGCTAAGCAGTCTTTTCAACGTCTGCACAATAGGAGTTGAGAGTGAACCCGGTAAGGGAAGCCGCTTCTTCTTCCGTCTTCCAAAGGGCATCAGACGGACGCTTGCCATTCTGATTATCCTTGTCGCAGGATTGCAGGGCGCCATGGCAGAACAGCAGCATAATGCTGCAGGAAAAGCTACCACACAACCGTCTTACTATGCACGTAAGGCTGCTGCATTTGCCGATAGCGCTTACTACTCGAACATTAGAGGCAATTACCATAAAACCCTGATCTTCGCCGACAGTTGCCTAAACTGCATAAATGAGCAAAGACTCTTGCTGATGACTGACAACGAAGGGGCATGGAAGAAAGCCAAAATGATGAAGCTGTTCGGAGACTATCCTTCCGTTGCAGCCGAACTGGAATGGTTGCAGAACGGAGTGAAAGTAGACTATAACATCATTCTGGATGTGCGTAACGAGACAGCCGTCGCAGCCTTGGCACTACATAAATGGTCGCTCTATTCGTACAACAACAGCATATACACGCAGATGTTCCGCTTTCTGAGTGCTGACGCCACCTTGCCTTCTTACGTAAGCGCCATGCAAGAGTCGGAAAGCAACCGAAATGTGGCTATGGCAGTTCTGATAATAGTGCTCTTGATGATATTCCCGGTTTACTACCTATTATATTATCGTCATAGACTTTCTTATCATTTCTGGACGGACAAGATAGGTCAGACGGAGGAATTGCTGAAAAAGACAGATATGGACGTATCGTTGTTCATAAAGAATATGGAGGCGTTATGGCGAAACGAAAATAACAAGCTACGACTCGACAAAGTGCCTGACGAAATTTCAGGTATAGTGAACGAGATTATCCTTACGGCAAAGAAATATGAGAAAGCCAAAGAAAATCTTAACGAAGAAGAGGAAATAAAGAAGGACAACCTCCGGCGAGCTATTACAGATCGTGACAGGTTATACGTAGCCAATAATGTCCTTGACAACTGTCTGTCCTCCCTCAAGCACGAAACCATGTATTATCCCTCACGACTGAAGCAGATGCTGGATAGGGGAGGGGAAGTACGTTTTACAGCAGAACTTGTGGAGTATTACGAACTCATCTATTCTTCACTCCTCAAGCAGGCTGTCTCCACTCTTGGCGATGTCGGAGGATTCTTGCGTACGCCAGAACTGATGCGTTATCTGACAACTCTTCTTAAACGCAAGAATGGCGGAAGCAAACCAAGTGTTGAAATCAACCAGGCGGAAAACGGTTATGTCGTCATCTCGCTTGCCATGAACGCCCTAAGGTTGACGTCAGAACAGGCCAAGAATCTGTTCTCGCCTTTGACGACAGACGTCGATTTTCTGGTATGTTGCCAGATAATGCGCGACATAGGCGAGATAACGGGAGCACGGGCTTGCGGAATATCAGCATCCGTAGATAATGAAGACCAAACAATAATAAAAATAAAGACAACTAAAGAAACATGGAAAAATTCACAATTATCATAGTAGAAGACGTACCCTTGGAACTCCGTGGAACCGAGGGCATTCTCAGAACAGAGGTACCGGAAGCAGAGGTTATAGGAACAGCAGATTCGGAACTTGCATTTTGGGAAGTATTCGCCAAGCAGCAACCCGACCTCGTATTGCTCGACCTTGGACTCGGCGGCTCAACAACCGTCGGTATTGAGATCTGCCGCAAGCTGAAGACTAATCATAAAGAGGTGAAAGTGTTGATTTTTACGGGCGAGATTCTCAACGAACGTCTTTGGGTGGACGCTCTCGATGCAGGATGTAACGGCATTATCCTCAAGAGTGGCGAACTCCTTACGCGTGACGACGTCATCAACACGATGGAAGGCGACAAGCTGGTCTTCAACAAGCCTATACTTGACCGTATCGTGGAATGCTTCAGACTGACCATCGAAGCCCAGACGCTCCATCAGGAATCGATGGTGAAGTACGAAATCGACGAGTATGACGAACGCTTCCTGCGCCACTTGGCTTTAGGCTATACCAAGGAACAGATATCCAACCTGCGTGCTATGCCATTTGGCGTCAAGAGCCTCGAAAAGAGACAGAACGAGCTGGTGCAGAAACTCTTCCCGCTTGGCAACGGCGGAGCCGGAATAAACGCCACACGTCTGGTGGTGAAAGCCATCGAACTCCATATCCTCGACATAAACAATCTTGTAGCCGATGACGATTAAACATCAACGTCTGATGGCGTATACCTCGTGTGTGCTCCTCCTGCTGCAAGTCATTGCCGTGCTTGTGTCATGGGTATGGGGATCTGTCATACTCGACACGAATGTCAGCTCCCTCCTGACAGCCGACGGCGTAAGATGGTTCTGCAGCAGCTTGGTCGACAACGTTCGTTCGCCCTTGCTTATCTATATATTGCTCATAGGGCTTACGGCAGGACAAGTAAAGCGCAGCAAAATCCTTGCAGACCTGGCATCCTTCAGCACATTGCCATCCTTCCAACGTAAGGCCATGACCGTGGCGTTATGGGAGATAGCCGCCATTCTTGTGGTGGTGGCTTATCTGACATTAGCCCCGCATGCCGTCCTCTTAAGCGCCCTCGGCACCTTATTTCCGAGCAGTTTCTCCGCCTTCCTCGTCCCTTTGTTGTGTACGATGGCAGGCGTGGCAAGCATCACCTATGGCTGTATATGCGGAAACATACGCTCAGGAAGCGATGTCTTTGACGCAGCCGTGGAAGGAGGACAGATGTCCGTACCATACGTTATCGTGTATATGCTGTCAGCCGAACTTTATAGCTCGGTATGTTGGGTTTGGGGTATTTAGCTGGCTCATATCAGCTATATCCAATACCTGATATTTTAAAGATTAATTGTTTTTAACGGGCGGTTGCGGAAATTTCTTAATTAATTTTTGTGAATTACATCTTTTTTTATTTACTTTGCACTATAGAAATATCAACTAAAAACTTAGATTATGAACAACATTACCGAAACTGAAAACGTTTGTGGTTTGAAAAAGACTGATTTTCAAACCACTATTGGTGGTAAGCAGACCGATCTCTATATCCTGAGAAACAATCAAGGCAATGAGGTTGCTATTACTAACTATGGTGGCGCTATCGTAGCTATCATGGTGCCGGACAAGAACGGAAATCGCGCCAACGTAATACAGGGACACGACAACATCCAGGACGTAATAAACTCTCCCGAGCCTTATTTGTCTACTCTTATCGGACGATATGGCAATCGCATTTGCCGCGGCCATTTCCAGCTAAACGGAAAGGAATACAACCTTGCCATCAACAACGGCCCTAACAGCCTTCATGGAGGTAAGAACGGATTCAACGCAAAAGTTTGGGAAGCCCTTCAGATGAATGACAGCACACTTGTGTTGAAGTATATCAGCCCCTACGGAGAAGAAGGATATACTGGAGAGATGAAGGTTACGGTAGAGTATTCGTTCACGGACGATAACGAGCTTGTAATCGAATACATGGCTACAACCAACAAGAAGACTGTCGTTAACCTTACAAGCCACGGATTCTTCTCTTTGGCAGGTATCGCAAACCCTACACCCACTATCGAAAACCTTGAGTGCGAGATTAACGCAGACTTCTATATCCCCATCGACAACACATCCATTCCTACAGGCGAAATCCGCTTAGTGAAGGACACTCCCTTCGACTTCCGTACGCCGAAGACCGTCGGCAGAGACATCGATGCAGACGACGAGCAGATAAAGAACGGAGCCGGATACGACCATTGCTTCGTACTCAACAAGAAGGAAGAAGGCGAACTGTCGTTTGCAGCTCGCATTAAGGAACCCGTAAGCGGACGTACCATGGAGGTCTATACCACGGAGCCAGGCGTTCAGGTATATACAGACAACTGGGCATACGGATATAAGGGCCAGCATGGCGCCACCTTCCCCCGTCGTAGTGCCATCTGCTTCGAAGCCCAGCACTTCCCCGATTCGCCCAACCGTCCATACTTCCCGTCAGTAGTCCTTAAGCCAGGACAGGTCTACACCCAGAAGACGGTCTATAAGTTTGGCGTGGAGAAGTAAAAAAAAACGATAACTATAATAAAAATAATTAGCGATTGAGAGTTGGAAGCACAAGTTTCTGATTCTCAATCGTTAATGCAAATAAATTAAAGTAAAAGAAATTCCCCAAACACTTGAAAATAATAACCAATAAATAATATAACTAAAACAAAAAACATGGGAAATTCCTCTAAAAAACAGGGTAGTATCGTAGCCATCATGGCGATGATATTCCTCTTTGCTATGATTGCCTTTGTGACCAATCTTTGCTCGCCTATGGCTGTCATTCTGAAAAATGCTTTCAAGGTACCTGAAGCACTTGCACAGGTAGGTAATTATGGTAACTTTGGCGCATATTTTCTTATGGGTGTTCCGGCTGGATTGCTTATTGACAAGTTCGGTTACAAGAAGACTGCCATTGCAGCCTTGGTAGTAGGCATCATTGGCTTGCTCATCCAATGGGTCAGCGGTTCTATGGGCTTCGTCGTTTACCTTATCGGCGCCTTTATCTCTGGTCTTTGCATGTGTATGCTCAACACAGTAGTAAATCCGATGCTCAACCTTCTTGGTGGTGGCGGTAGCACAGGCAACCAGCTCATCCAGATTGGTGGCGTATTCAATTCTGCTGCAGCCGTTTGTGTATATATGCTTATGGGTAGCCTTATTGGTGACGCTTCAAAGGCTCAAGTGTCTGATGCAGCTCCAGCTCTCTTCATCGCCCTTGCCATCTTCATCTTTGCTCTTGTGGTTATATTCTTCACAAAGATAGAGGAGCCCAAGACCGGTTCAAGTACCGGAGTTCAGAAGACTAACGACAAGTATAGCTGCTACTCATTCCGTCACTTCAAGCTTGGTATGCTCGCTATTGCCGTATATGGCGCAGTAGAGGTAGGTCCTCCTACATACATTCTCAGTTATCTTACAGCTGCTAAGGACGCCGTCAATCCCGGACTTGGCATGGATGCCGGCTATTGCGGCACTCTCGGAGCCGTCTACTTCATCTTCATGCTCATCGGTCGTTTCGTTGGCGGTATGGTAGGTGGCAAAGTTTCGCCTAAGGCCATGATTGCTACAGTAAGCTTTGTTGCTATGGTTCTCGTTGCTTTGGGTATGATTCTCCCGACTTCTCAGACCATCAGCTGCCCGGGTATCAACTATACAACCATGAGCTTTGTATGGGGTGAGGTTCCAGTAGGCATCTTCGCATTCCTGCTCATAGGCCTTTGTGCTTCAGTTATGTGGGGCGGTATCTTCAACCTCGCCACAGAGGGACTTGGCAAGTACACAGCCAAGGCTTCAGGCGCATTTATGATGATGGTTGCAGGTTTTGCCGTTATGATTTGGCTCCAGGCATTTGTCGTTGACCTCACACACAACTACATCACCAGCTTCATCGTTGTGCTTCTGAGTGCAGCATACATCTTCTACTTCGCATTCTGGGGTTCGAAGAACGTCAATACAGACATCCCCGTAGAATAACAACTAAAAAAAACAATAAAGACTTGCCCCCATTATGACTTCATCGTCTCAGGAGCAAGTCTTTTTTAAATATCAAATTATTATTATTAACTTTAAAACTTTTAATCATGGATATCGAATTCGTAAGAAGCCGCTTCATCAAGCATTTCGACGGCAAAACAGGTAATATCTATCAGTCTCCGGGCCGTATCAATCTTATCGGAGAGCATACCGACTATAACGGAGGTTTCGTATTCCCTGGAGCTGTCGACACAGGCATCATGGCAGAGATTCGTCCTAACGGCACAAACACAATCATGTGCTACTCAATCGACCTCAAGGACCGCGTAGAGTTCAAGGTGGACGATCCTCAGGGACCACGCGCAAGCTGGGCACGCTACATCTATGGCGTTGTGCAGGAAATGCGCAAGCTTGGCGTAGACGTTAAGGGCTTCAATACAGCATTTGCCGGCGACGTACCTCTTGGAGCTGGTATGTCATCATCAGCTGCACTTGAGAGCTGCTTCGCTTTCGGTCTGAACGACCTCTTTGCTGACAACAAGATCAGCAAGTGGGACTTAGCGCTTGTAGGACAGGCCACAGAGCACAACTATTGTGGCGTTAATTGTGGCATCATGGACCAGTTTGCCAGCGTCTTCGGCAAGGAAGGATGCCTCATGCGTCTCGACTGCAACAGCCGCGAGTTCGAGTACTTCCCGTTCCGTCCTGTCGGATACAAGCTCGTATTGCTCAACTCTTGCGTAAAGCACGAACTTGCAGGATCGCCTTACAACGACCGCCGCAACAGCTGCGAGAATGTCGTAAAGCATATCGCAGCAAAGCATCCTGAGGCACATTTCCAGACTCTCCGCGACTGCACATGGGAGCAGCTTGAGGAAGTCAAGGCTGAGGTAGGAGAGGAAGACTTCAAGCGTGCCCACTTCGTACTTGGCGAGAAAGACCGCGTTCTTGCTGTCTGCGACGCCCTTAACGCTGGCGACTACGAGACAGTAGGCAAGAAGATGTACGAGACACACGAAGGTCTGAGCAAGGAGTATGAGGTATCATGCGAAGAGCTCGACTTCCTCAACGACATCGCCAAGGAGAACGGCGTAACCGGTAGCCGTATCATGGGTGGCGGCTTCGGCGGCTGCACCATCAACCTCGTCAAGGAAGAACTCTACGATCAGTTCGTAGCTGACGCAAAGGCAAAGTTCTCTGCCAAGTACGGCAAGGAGCCCAAGGTTATTGACGTTGTCATCAGCGAAGGCTCACACAAGGTCTGCTAATCGAAGACCATATTAGATCTGCTAATATGTGTGACTTCTAAAAAACATACAGAAAACCGACTGATTTTAAGTTTTGTTGCTTAAAGCCAGTCGGTTTTTTCTGTCCATCAACTTACTTATATTCCTCCGCCGCGTCAAAGCAGGGACAGGCTTTGGCGGCGAACTCACGATGTCCGTGAACCTTTGCTTCAGGGAACATCCTCTTCAGCACGCCAATCAGCATCATCATACTCTCGCGTTGCTCCTCCGTGCGGGTGTCCTGAGGCTGTCCGCCTCTCGAGAGACCTCCCACGTAGCACACCCCGACGCTCGTGCCGTTATGTCCCTTGCAATGGGCGCCGACACGCTCAATGCTGCGTCCCAACTCTATCCTTCCATCCGTACGTACCACAAAGTGATAGCCGATGCAAGCGAAGCCCTGCGCTTTATGCCAACGGTCGATATCCTCAGCCGTGAAATACTTACCCTCACGAGTGGCAGAGCAATGAACGATAATCTCAGTAATCCTTCTCACATTTATTAATTATTAGTTATCTTCTCCATCTTTTTCTACTCTCAAGGCTCACCCAGATGCTCCACGATAAGCCTCACCTCGCGCGACGTAAACCACCTGGCGGTCTTGCAGTAGCCCAGACCTTCCAGCCCCGCCTGCAGAGGCGCGTTGCGGTTTATCCATCTCATCAGCCTATTAACAGCCGTGTACGGACTGGCATCCGGAAAATAGAAAAGAGCCAGCTCCTTCTTAGTGTAACTACGTACCTTAAATTCATCCATAAGAAAAACTAGATTTTAAAATTAATACTAATTATACTCCTGCAGATTCCACAGATTCCCACAGATTTTGCTTGAGGATATTCTCCCACAGATTCCACGGATTCCCACAAATTTCTTTCTTGTGCTGCATTCGTTTGATTCGTGCTATTCGTGTTCTTCCGCACGCACCCAATATATACTCCCGCAGATTCCACTCTTTCTTTTAACAACAATAGAGGTAACTACTCAGCACCCCTATAGAAAACTTCTTGTTAATAAACCATAAACTTGATTTTGCTTATTTTCATCACTGTCATAAACTCTCTAATGCTTGAGTCGGTGAGGGCGTTGGCTGTTTAAAACAGCTCATTTAGATAGTTCTATTACGATGATGCGAGCAACGTGTCTTCTTTGGCTGTTATCGCTCTTCAATAAATTATCTGACGGGAGATACGTTTTTGCATTTTCCTTAAATCAAAAGTCTGCGTTAAGTGATGTAAATCGTGATTTTGCCATGTGGATAAAAATGCATTTTTTAAAGAGAATAGTGTGTATACGAAGAAATACGCAAGAGGCTGGAAACAGCGCCGGTTGTAGGAGCCTATTAAACAGGGGCTGCAGTAGGAAAGCTTATGTATTTGAATTGGATATTGAACGAACTGGATCCGAGTCAGAACTGGTCACAAAGTTACTATATACAGTAACGTCTTGACAAAGACTTTCAGAGACTACATGTTCAATTTTCTTGAAGATTCTTTGATCCCGTCAGACACAACGACTGTAAACGTGGCATTAGAAATTCGTAGCAATGGAAGAACGCTTTTAGGCCATAATCGAAATTATGATAAATAGTGATTATAGAATACTTCCTGTGATGGTTTGCTATTGTATTTAAAAATTGACCAAACATCATTGCAAGCAACTGATTACACATGAGAAATGCTTTTTACAAAAGGCACACAATCAAGTAGTTACAAAGTAAACTGCAAGAATGTCAGTTCTAATGACCTATTTGGTTTAAACTTAATTCTGGTAAAAAAACGGTGAGCTGAGCAAAAACGTATTTGTCTTGGAACATAACGATCATTTTAATTTGACAGCAAAGTCACGAAATCATGTCCATTTCATTCAAAACACAATATAATAGATTGTATTTCAATTAATTCAAAGAGCGATTTGCCCATTGTAACGGAACTGTAGTGAGAACGTATATAATAAAAATCAATCGTTAAGATGATGTAATCAGAATAAAATTAGTAACTTTGCCGAATGATGTAGATTGTAACCATTAATATTAAGATTAAATGTTAATAGAATATAAGAAAGCAAACATATATCAGTCGGACAGTCTGGTGCTTGAGGATGTCTGCTTCGAGGTTGAGCCAGAACAGTTCGTATACGTCATCGGCAAGGTGGGTACGGGCAAGTCATCGTTGTTAAAGACGATGTATTGCGAGCTCGACATCGACAAGCGGAACGCCGAGAAGGCAGAGGTGCTGGGACGCAATCTGCTCACCATCAAGCGCCGTGAGGTGCCGGCTCTTCGCCGTGAGATGGGTGTGATTTTTCAGGATTTCCAGTTGCTGCACGACAGAAACATATATAAGAATCTTGAATTCGTGCTACGCTCCACAGGATGGAAGTCTGCGAAGGAGATAGACGAGCGCATTGACCTCGTTCTGGACGCTGTGGGAATGAAGGAGAAGAAAATGGAGCTGCCGCATGAGCTCTCTGGAGGCGAGCAGCAGCGTATAGCCATAGCACGTGCGCTCCTCAACCATCCGAAGATAATCATAGCCGACGAGCCGACAGGCAACCTTGACCCCGAGACGGCAGAAAAGATTGTGGGACTGCTCTACGAGATCAGCCATACGGGAGAAACGTCTGTGGTGATTTCAACACACAACCATAGTCTAATCGACAAGTTTCCGGGACGCGTCTACAGATGCGCCGACGGCAAGCTGACGGATGTCAGCCAAGAATATAGCAAAACGGTAAAGCAATAAATCAACTATTATTTTAAGAGAGTAATATGAAAGTAATGAAATTTGGCGGTACTTCCGTAGGTACCCCTGAACGGATGAAATCAGTAGCCAAGATGGTTTCTCAGTCAGGCAATCAGGTGTTTGTTGTTCTTTCAGCCATGTCTGGAACGACGAATTCCCTCGTTGAGATTTCAAATTATCTTTATAAAAAGAACAGCGACGGCGCCAACGATGTCATAAACAACTTAGAGAAGAAGTATATGCAGCACGTGGAGGAACTCTACTCCACGGACGAAATGAAGCAGCGCACAAGAGATTTCCTCGTGTCGGAGTTTAATTATCTCCGATCGTTCACAAAGGATCTCTTCACAAGCTTTGAGGAGAAGAATATCGTAGCTCAGGGCGAGATAATAAGCACCAATATGATGACCAACTATCTCCTTGAGAAAGGCGTTAAGGTGGTTCTGCTCTCTGCCTTCGACTTCATGCGCACGGACAAGAACGCCGAGCCTGACTCACACTACATCAAAGAGAAGCTCGGAGCCGTAATGAAGGAGAACGAGGGCTATCAGGTGTATATCACGCAGGGCTTTATCTGCCGTAACGCGTACGGAGAAGTGGACAATCTGCTTCGTGGTGGTAGCGACTTTACGGCTTCGCTTATCGGAGCTGCCCTCCCCGCAGAGGAAATCCAGATATGGACCGACATTGACGGCATGCATAATAACGACCCGCGCGTCGTGGAGAATACGGAGGCCATCCGTCAGCTCAACTTCGAGGAGGCAGCCGAGCTGGCTTACTTTGGAGCGAAGATTCTTCACCCGACATGCGTACAGCCAGCCAAGTTTGCCGGCATCCCCGTACGTCTGAAGAACACCATGGATCCCGAGGCAGACGGCACGATTATTGACAACGTGCTGTTGCGTGGCAAGATAAAGGCTGTGGCAGCCAAGGACAACATCACGGCCATCAAGATAAAGTCGTCACGAATGCTCTTCGCCACAGGTTTCCTGCGTAAGGTGTTCGAGATATTCGAGTGTTATCAGACTCCTATCGACATGATTACCACGAGTGAGGTGGGCGTATCGATGAGTATTGACAATACATCTCACCTTAACGAGATTGTGGACGAGCTCAAGAAATATGGCACGGTAACCGTGGACAGCGACATGTGCATCGTCTGCGTGGTTGGCGACCTCGACTGGAACAACCTCGGCTTTGAGACTCTTGTCCTTGACGCTATGAAGAACATACCGGTACGTATGATTTCGTATGGCGGCAGCAACTACAATATCTCGTTCCTCATCCGTGAGGCGGACAAGAAGAAGGCGCTCCAGAACCTTAGCGACGTGCTCTTCCACAATAAGTAAAAAAAAGAACACATACTCTATATATACACATAACCAAGCCATTCCTGCGAGAGGAATGGCTTGGATAATAATAATCATGCTATGATGATATCAAAAGAGAGTTTTTCGGACATAACTACCCCTTTCTATTATTACGACACACAGTTGCTTCAGGATACGCTTGACACTATAAAGAAGGAGACGGCGAAGCATCCACGATGGAGCGTGCATTATGCCGTCAAGGCCAACGCCAATTCTAAAGTTCTGGAAATAATAGCCCGTAACGGACTGGGCGCCGACTGTGTGAGCGGAGGAGAGATAAAGGCAGCCCTGAAAGCTGGCTTCCCTGCAGAGAGCATCGTATTCGCAGGTGTAGGAAAGAGTGACTGGGAAATTCGTCTCGGTATCGAAACTGGCATATTCTGCTTTAACGTGGAGTCGCTTGCAGAACTGGAAGTCATCGAGGAAATAGCATCAGAGTATGGTAAGGTGGTGAGTGTGGAGCTGCGCATCAATCCGAATGTAGGCGCACATACTCATGCCAACATCACTACTGGACTGGCTGAGAACAAATTTGGTATCGCTATGGAAAGTATGACGGACGTCATCCGCAAGGCCAAGGAGATGAGCCATGTGAAGGTAATAGGACTGCATTTCCATATCGGGTCGCAGATACTCGTAATGGACGATTTCAAGGCTCTCTGCAGCCGCATAAACAATCTGCAGGAAAGCCTTGAAAAGGAAGGCATAACTTTCGGCAACATTAATGTAGGAGGTGGGCTTGGTATCAGTTATGACAATCCTGAAGCCGAACCAATTCCTGACTTCCAGAGCTACTTCGGCACGTACGAGGAAAATCTGAAGCTCCGTGAGAGTCAGACCCTGCATTTCGAGCTTGGAAGAGCTGTTGTGGGTCAATGCGGCACGTTGGTGTCAAGAGTGTTGTATGTGAAGCAAGGCTCGCACAAACAGTTTGCCATACTGGATGCGGGCATGACAGACCTCATACGTCCCGCATTATATCAGGCTGTGCATCAGATAGAGAATCTGAGCAGCAAGGAAGCATGTGAGACGTATGACGTCGTCGGACCGATATGCGAGTCGAGTGATGTGTTCGCAAAGAATATAGAACTGAACAAATGCCATCGTGGCGACCTCATAGCCATCCGCTCTGCAGGTGCTTACGGCGAGGTGATGTCAAGCACATACAACTGCCGTCCGTTGCCCAAGGCATATTTTTCGGAAGAATCTTAAAACATATAATTTTCGGAAGAATCTTAAATAACCATGCTTATAGATACATTTACAATAATAGCGATATGCACGCTTGTGCTGCTCGTAATATTGTCCTCTGTACTTAATCCGTTTCTGCGAAATGTGGAAAGCGCAGCAGATGCGGACGAGAATGAAGTGGCAGAGAGCGAGATGCCGGCAGTCTCGATTATTGTCCTTGCTACGGGCACAACCGAGACTCTCGACGCACATCTCTCCGTTCTGCTCACTCAGAACTATGAGCAGCCATACGAGGTGATTGTGGTGGGTGTGAAGGGAGATCTGAGCACAGAGGATGTCATAGGAAAATACAGCGTCGACCACAAGAATCTTTATTCCACATACATCCCGCAACGCTCACTCTTCATCAGCAAGCAGAAACTGTCTGTGGCGTTGGGCGTGAAAGCTGCACACAACGAGTGGATAGTACTGCTGGACGCAAAGGACCGTCCGGCTTCCTCGATGTGGCTTCGTAAGATGGCAGCTAAAATGGACAAGGACACAAACCTTGTACTCGGCTACTCCAACTATGATCCGGAGGCAAAGCCATATTATCGCTTCGATCGTCTACGAAACGAATGTTATCTTCTGCGTAAGGCATCCAGAAAAACGGCTTATCGTACAGAGTCTGGCAACTTCGCTTTCCGCCGCTCGGAATTTCTTGAGCAGGACGGCTATCTGGGCAACCTTCAGTATGTAGGCGGCGAATATGAGTTTCTCATCAACAAGTTTGCGCGTACGTACGGCTCAAGAATAGCTGTCAGCCCCGAAGCCTTTGTCATAGAAGACGTTCCTAACAAGAAGGCATGGCTTAACCGCAAGCTCTATCTGAAGAGCATACGTAAGGATCTTGAGCGTACGTCGGCAGCGAGAAGCTTGTACGTGGCAGACCTGCTGTTTATGTATCTTAATTATATAGCCATCATAGCAGCAGCCGCTTATTCAGGTCTGACTATGAACTGGATACTGATGGGCACAAGCGCTCTTACACTCATTCTGACCATAACGTCACGCATTTTGTCGGCAAGGAAAGCCTATCGCAAGTTCGAGGCAGACCTTTCGCTTTGGACTGTAGTGTTTTACGAATTCAGCATTGTCTTCCACAAGCTGTCCGTCATACTACGTTATCGGATGGCAGACAAGTATGATTTCACAACGCATAAATTGTAAAAGTTAATACCAAACACATTAATAATCTATGAGGGTAAGACTTATCATTCCACCGCCAGACGGACACTTACATGCGAACAGCCAGCTTGCCGAAAGCCTGTATCTTCTGCTTGAGGAAAACAAGGTATGTGAGGTGGCTGAGAAGTGTGTGGACGTGACACATGTCATAGGAATGTGGGACCACAAGACTGCCAATATTGTGGCGCAGTTGGACGGTCGTGGCATTCCCGTGGTGTTTACGTCAGTAAGCGGAGCGGAAAGTCTTCTGAACAAAGAGGGGCATACTGCGAAGTTCCTCACACTCATCTCTGCCGTACGTAGCATTGCCAGACACAGCGCCTACATAACAACAGGAGGTGACGTGGAGCGTCAGATAATCAGCAGAATATGCCCAAAGGCAAAGACCGTCATAGTACGCAATCCCTTTATAACGAGCAGTAGCGACGTCAATACAATGCTTGACCTTCTGCTCCAAACTTATCGCCAAGCCCTTGAAGACAAGACCAATAGCCAGTTCGAAGCTATACGTAAGAAGATAGCGATGATGGTGGCAGATGACGCCACAGAGTCTGCAGAAGAGCGCGACCTTATTATCGACCTTTGCTCACGCGTATTGTATATAAAGCAACAATACCGGAAAGGCGTCATACATCTCTCCTATCTGGACAGCCTCTCAGACACGCTGAAAGCCACCAGCTTCGACGAATATCTCTTCCAAGACATCATAGCCAAGAAGCGTTCGCTGAAGTTCGTGGCACACGCCATGGCTCTTATGGAAGAGACTTCTGCTTTAACGGAAGGATTTATGCCCGTCCGTGCAAGGAAAGGCAAGGCGGTGGAAAAAATGAAGGAATTATTAACCCCATAAAAAACATTAAGTATGTCAAGTAAGTTGTCTATTAACCAGCAAGACCTAAAGTATCTTCAGCTTCTTGCGCAGTCATTCCCCAACGTTTCAGAGGCAAGTACGGAGATTATCAATCTTCAGGCCATTCTTAATCTCCCTAAGGGAACGGAGCATTTCCTTGCAGACGTTCATGGAGAGTACGAAGCTTTTCAGCATGTCCTGAAAAACGCTTCAGGCAACATCCAGCGTAAGGTGAACGATCTTTTCGGCAATACGCTTCGCGAAGCCGATAAGAGAGAGCTTTGCACCTTGATATATTATCCTGACCAGAAGCTCGAACTGATAAAGGCGTCAGAGCAGAACCTTAACGACTGGTATCACATCATCATACACCAACTTGTGTCGGTATGCCGACTCGTATCGAGCAAGTATACAAGATCAAAGGTAAGAAAGGCTCTGCCAAAGAGTTTCAGCTACATCATTCAGGAGCTCCTGCATGAGCGTACAGACGACGCCAACAAGACCGACTACGTGAATGTCATCATTGATACGATTATCTCTACAGGCAGAGCAGACGCTTTCATCATAGCCATATGTAACGTCATCCAGCGTCTTGCCATCGACCAACTGCATATTCTCGGCGACATCTATGACCGTGGACCAGGAGCCCACATCATCATGGACACGCTATCACAATATCATTCATGGGACATCCAGTGGGGCAACCACGACATCCTCTGGATGGGAGCGTTGGCAGGCAACCGCGCTTGCCAATGTAATGTTATCCGCCTGTCATTACGTTATGCCAACCTCGCCACTCTGGAAGAGGGTTATGGCATCAATCTTGTGCCCCTTGCCACCTTCGCCATGGAGACATACGGCGACGATCCATGCGAGGAATTCCGTCCTAAGATCTCGTCGGCAGACTCGGCACGTCTTGACCAGAAGACACATCGTCTGACTGCTCTCATGCACAAGGCCATTACCATCATACAGTTCAAGGAGGAGGCTGCCATCATCAAGCGCAATCCGGGATGGAAGATGAAGGACCGTCTGCTGTTCCACAACATCGACTACGATAAGGGCACCATTATGCTTGACGGCAAGGAGTATGAGTTGAAGAGCAACTCCTTCCCTACTATCGACCCTGCGCATCCTGATAAGCTGACACCTGAGGAGAAATTGCTCATGGACAAGCTCAACCACTCGTTCCAGGTGTCGGAGAAATTTCATAAGCACATCAGTCAGATTCTGCAGCACGGATGTATGTATGCCATATACAACAACAACCTGCTCTTCCATGCCTCCATACCGCTTAACGAAGACGGATCGCTCAAGGAAGTGGAAATAGCGCCTGGATATAAATATTCAGGCAAGGAACTGCTCTACAATATCGGTATGATGATTCGTACGGCATTCCAGAACGACAATACTCCTGAGGAACGAAATTATGCAATTGATTATTTCCTCTATCTGTGGTGCGGACCGGACAGCCCGCTCTTCGACAAGTCGAAGATGGCTACCTTCGAACGCTACTTCATAGCCGACAAGGCAACACATGCGGAAGAGAAGGGCAACTATTTTAAGCTGCGCAACGATGAACATATAGCAGACACAATCATGGATGCTTTCGGAGTTACAGGCGAGAACCGCCATATCATCAACGGACACGTGCCCGTGCATGTATGCAATGGCGAGAACCCCATTAAAGCCAACGGCAAGCTTATGGTCATCGACGGCGGATTCTCACAGGCTTATCACAAGGAGACGGGTATTGCCGGATACACTCTTGTTTATCATAGCCGTGGCTTCGTACTTGTACAACACGAACCATTCACGTCCACACTCGATGCCATTCAGAAATGCACGGACATCAAGTCTACAACTCAGATAGTAGAAATGTCAGCACACAGAATGCGTGTGGCAGATACCGACATAGGTCGTGAACTGAACAAGCAGATCAAGGAACTTGAACGTTTGTTGTATGCATATCGCCATGGATATATAAAGGAGGTAATACCAAATAAGTAGAAGGTTAACAGTCTACTACCACCCCTTTAATATATAACAAACATACAATTAATGATTAGAGAAGTTAAACCTGACGATGCTGCAGACATCGTTACTATATATAATCGTTATATAGCAGAAACGACAGTTACGTTCGAAACTGTCAAACTTTCTACCGTACAGATGCAGCAGCGCATCAAGGAAATATCCCACCACTTCCCTTACTACGTCTACGAGACAGAAGGGAAAGTGGTAGGGTATGCCTACGTACATCAATGGAAAGAACGAGCAGCATACGCCAAAACTCTCGAAACCACAATATATCTGAGTTCCGATGTAAAGCATGCCGGCATTGGTTCTGCCCTTATGCAACAAATAATTAAAGATTGCAGGCAGCTTGGATATAAGATGCTCATAGCCTGTATAACAGGAGAAAACCTCGAGAGTATACAATTTCATAAAAAGCTCGGTTTTGTCCAGGCATCACTCTTCCATAATGTTGGCAAAAAATTTGGGAGATGGCTCGATGTCGTGGATATGGAACTGCAACTTACGTAATCAAGAAATCATCTACATGCTCAACAACAATACCATTTGCGCCATCGCCACCGCCTCTGGTGGTGCGATTGGCATTATCCGCATATCAGGTCCTGAAGCAATTAGTATAGCTGATAAGATTTTCTTTCCTATCGGCTCAAATCTCTCTTTGTCCCAACGCAATGCTTACACTCTCGCTTTCGGCAATATCGTCAATGCAGAAAAAGAAGTTGTGGACGAAGTGCTCGTTTCCATTTTCCGTGCCCCACACTCTTATACAGGTGAGGACTCTGTGGAGATTTCCTGCCACGGATCGTCCTACGTGCTCAGCCAGGTAATGATGTTGCTGACGCAGAACGGCTGTCAGCCTGCCGGCCCAGGTGAGTTCACACAACGTGCATTCCTCAATGGCAAGATGGATCTATCGCAGGCAGAGGCAGTAGCCGACCTTATAAGCTCCACAAACAAAGCCACTCACGATATGGCACTCAGCCAGCTGAAGGGACATTTCAGCAACGAACTGTCCGAACTGCGTGCGCATCTCCTTAAGCTGACATCGCTTCTGGAATTGGAGATTGACTTCTCCGATCATGAGGAGCTGGAGTTTGCCGACCGCTCCGAGCTATACGCCCTTGCCAACGATATCCACCGACGCCTCGTCTCGCTCGCCCGTTCCTTTGAAGTAGGCAATGCCCTGAAGAACGGCATCCCCGTTGCAATCGTGGGAAATACTAACGTAGGTAAGAGTACTCTGCTCAATAGCCTCCTACATGAGGAGAAAGCCATCGTTAGCAACGTACATGGCACCACACGCGACTTCATCGAAGACACCACAATCATCAATGGCATACAGTTCCGCTTTGTCGATACAGCCGGAATTCGCGATACCGACGACATCGTTGAGAATATCGGCATTGAGCGAACATACCAAAAGATGCAGGAAGCGAAGATAGTGCTTTGGCTTATCGATCAGCAACCCACCGAAGCAGAGACTGAAGACATAAAGGAGCGTGTGGAAGGCAAGAAACTTATTGTCGTAAGAAACAAAATCGACCAAGACATCCATTCGTCGACTGCAGAATCAGACCTGTTATCCGCTTTGTTATCAGGTATAGAATACAAGACTGTAGACATAAGCGCCAAATACGGCACCAACATCCCCCTTCTTGAACAACTCATAGTAGAAGCCGCCAACATTCCTCAGATATCAGAAAGCGACATCGTCATCACTTCAGCACGCCACTACTCTGCCCTACTCCAAGCCGACGAATCCCTACAGCGCGTCATATCTTCCATGAACCTCGGTCTTAGTGGTGATCTCCTCGCCGAAGATCTTCGCATGGTCATCGAACACCTTGCCGAAATAACGGGCGAAGAGCGCATAACCCCGCAAGAAACTTTAAATTCAATATTTAGTTCCTATTGCATCGGAAAGTAAGTCGTGATAAACAACGATTAATATCGACAACAAATGATAGTTAAGGTGCTCAAAATGAGCACCTTTCTTTTTAGCCTTACTATTGGTTATAATCAATGGTAAGGCTTTTTTAGCACCTTTTTGTACCGCTCTTGTACCTCCACTTTTCAAAAGTAATAATTTGAGACTCCATTTTTGGCAAATGAGTGCAAGATTGCCGAGAGTTTTGGACAATGATGGACGATGATATAAGACTATTGAAAATAAACGGAGTAATGACAGACGACTTTTTCTACAATAAATTAAGTAAAAAAGTATAAAAAGCGTACAAATGACAGCAAGCAAAGAAAGAATTCTAAAAATTTGCGAGTATTGTGGGAAGAGCTTCTATGCATCAAAATCCACAACTCGTTATTGCTCCAAGCAATGCAACAGTTATGCCTATAAGGCAGCAAAACGTGAGGAGAAAGTAAAGATGGCTGAGACTATGAGCCACCGAAAAGCTTCCGAGAAATCCATGTCTGAAATCCTCGTGAAAGAATATCTCACTATTCAAGAGGTCGCTATACTTTTGGGACTAAGCAGACAGACCATATATAATATGGTGTATAGTGGTAAGTTGCGAGCATCCAAGATTACTTCTCGTTTATCTTTAATCAGAAAGCGAGATATAGATTATCTTGTTGATAGTTTGCCATACACCACAAAAAAAAGTACTTCAAAAGAAGCAGTTCATGCAAACCGAGAGCTACCTGTTCCAGAATATTACTCTGCCAAGGAAATTGCAGAAATCCACAACACTTACGAGACCGCCATCTATGAGATAGTCAAGAAAGTCAAGATTTCAAGAATATCCATACAAGGAAGAGTATATTGGAACAAGAAAGAGGTGGATGATTATTTTGCACACCTGTCTCCAGATCCAACCATCAGTGAATGGATGACTGTTGTGGACATTCAACAGAAATATTGTATGACGAAAACAGCCGTATATAGTTTCGTTAGTCACAATGCTATTCCAAGAAAAATGGAAGGTAACAATGTTCTGTATTCCAAGCGTCATGTACAATTGGCAAAAGGTGAATCCGTAGAAGACCAACTTTATTATACAATACCGGAGGTCATGAAGTTGTATGGTTTAAGTCAGGACCAGATTTATAAGCGTATCAAGAAATACGCTATTGAAAAGATGAAGATTGGCAAGTATATCAAGATTTCCAAGCGAGATTTAGAGAAAGCTATCGGCAAGCCTAAGGTTATTTAGCGGTTATCAAAAGGTTAAGTTGTACCCCATTACATAACTCTATTATTTTGCAACCGATTTTAAAGATCTCTTAATACGGGATCATATATGAAACATAAGTATCACATTATAAAAAGTAAACATCATGGTAAATACATGTACAAGAGTTTCTCTTCGCCAAAGAGCGATTAAAAACGACCGTATTTCTCTTTATTTGGATTTCTATCCACCAGTACGCAACCCTGAGACTATGCAAATGAGTCGCAGGGAATATTTAGGTATCTATATCTATGCTCATCCAAAGAATGAGATGGAACGTGAGTTTAATACAGATATGCTCAACAAAGCAGAGGCCATCCGTTGTATCAGAACCCAATCACTCATCAATGAAGAATTTGGTTTTTTGGACAAAACACGACAGAAAGCTGATTTTTTGGCATACTTTGAGAAGATGACACATAAGAAAGATGACAAGTGGACATGTGTCTACAAGCATTTCTTCAAATTTGTTCAAGGTCATTGTACATTTGGGGATGTGACAGTGGAACTTTGCAAAAAGTTCAGAGAGTATCTTCTGAATGCAAATCAGTTGAATCGAACAAAACAAAAGGTATCTCTCAACTCTGCAGCAGGTTACTACTCTACTTTCCGTGGTCTCTTAAAAATCGCCTATCGTGACAAGTGGCTGCGTGAGAACATCAATGACTATCTGGACAAGATTGAGCCACAAGATGTAAAGAAGGAGTTTCTTACCCTCGATGAAGTAAAGCAGTTGGCAGCTACTCCTTGCGATATACCTGTACTGAAGTCTGCCTCCCTCTTTGCTTGCCTCACTGGATTGCGAATCAGCGACATTTTAAAATTGCGTTGGGAAGACTTCGAGATAGCTCCCGACCAAGGCTATTGCTTGCGTATTCGTACCCAGAAGACTCAGACCGAGGCAACCTTGCCTATCAGCAACGAGGCCTACGAACTATGTGGTGAACCAAGCACGGGTATCGTGTTCAAGGGATTGAAGCGCAGCATGATTAACCATCCTCTTAAAGCATGGTTGAAGAAGGCAGGAATCACCAAGCCATTTTCATTCCATTGCTTCCGGCACTCGTATGCAACAATCCAAATCGCCTTAGGCACAGATATTTACACGGTTTCGAAGATGCTTACCCATAAGAATGTAAGCACAACACAGATATATGCCGACCTCGTGAACGCAAAGAAAAGAGAGACAGCAAATAAGATTTCTCTTAAATAAATCCATTGCATTCATTTCATGGTGCCCGATATTGAAAAAATGTTCAATATCGGGCTTTTTAGTTAAAGGCTCCTAAAAGTTTTACGTGAGTCACGCGTGACTCACGTGTCAGTTTCTGCAGTTTTTCCTATTTTTGCGCCACAAATGATTAATAATACGCAATATGAAACAGTTTAAAAAAGAATTTTTGACACAGCATTTATTGGTTTTGTGTGCAATGTCTATCATTGGTGCACTTGTTCGCAACGAAGCTATGCAATATGGTGTAGACACCTTTAGCTGCAACTTGACGTTCGTTATCTCAACCACCATACTGATGGTTGTTTATCTTCATGCATTAGATAGTATCGTACGATTGCTTGCCCCATGGTTTAAGCATATCTTTTGTAATACAGTAAACAATACAGAAAGAAAGCATCTGTCTTCTATTGCCATCAATGAAACAAATACATCTGACGAGGGGGAAGAGCTAAACCTGGAAGATGTAACTTTCGTCTATGCAGACGAAGCCTCTTCTTGTATTACAAGCTACGAACAGTTGAGACAGGAAGCATTGGAAGACAAAGCCAAAAAGGAAAAGGTCTTGTTAAACTCAGCTATCGATTATACCAGAAGAACTTTTGCTGCCTACATGAAAGAGGAGCATTTGAACCAACTTTGTGACAACATCGCTATTTTCCAGTGTTGTGCCTCTACACACATGAGACATCATTCATTGATTGTTGATAAGGCTATTCGTACTATTGACTTAATGCATTATGCTTGGAATATTGGAAACCTTTTCAAGAAGAAAGGCATTGATACAGCAACCTTTATAAAACAAGTTTTTGCAGATGCATTGGTTGATGTGGAAATATCCACTATTATAAGGAAGTTAAGAATGGAAGGTACCTGCATTATAGAATTACTACCAAGCTTAGATGTTCAAGGCGGAATCAAGAAACATTATTGTTGCTGATAAGCATTGAGCGGTTATTCAGAGGTTATATCTCAGTGATATTTATCTCCATTACATAACTCATTTACTTTGTACCCGAATAATAAAAAATGAACAGATATGATAAATGAAAGTATCACCTTTGATAAGTTACCACAAGCGGTATCTTATTTAACAGAACAAGTTATCGAGTTGAAGCAAATGGTATCAGCACTTCAACCTACATCATCAGCAAATAACCATATATTGGTTGAGATTGATGAGGCTGCTATTATTATAATGAAGTCGAAGCCAACCATTTATCGATTGGTTAACCAAGGCATTCTGCCATCCTATAAAAAAGGTAAGAAGCTATACTTCTATAAGGATGAGCTGCTTGCATGGATTGAGAATGGTCGAAAAGCTACCAAGGAGCAGAACCATTCTGAAATGCTAAAAGCCATGCAAGGAGGAATGAAGCGCAAACCCAAGTCAATGTATAATTTTTAACTCTATGCCAAATGACAGCTTTAAATAACAATAAGGAAACTTCCATCAATCCAATGATTATCATGGATAAGGCTATTGATATGAGTACTCACCTATCAGGTAGCCAGTTTCCCGTAAGCATCTTTCCTGCCAAGATTCAGAGAATCATCAAGGAGGTACACGAATGCCACAGTTTTCCTACCGACTATATATCAGCGGCCATACTCACTGCATTGGCTGTTGGTATCGGCAATACGCACTTGGCACAGATGAAACAAGGTTGGCTTGAAAGTCCTATCTTATACATGGCTCTTATCGGAAGACCAGGAGCCAACAAGAGCCACCCACTTAGCTTCGCTATGAAGCCATTCCTCGATTACGACTATGAGCAAAACAAGTTGTTCGAGGAGCAATACAGTAAGTTTGAGGAAAAGATGTGCATGTCTCGCAAGGAACGCATTGAAAATGGAGAGGATGGATTTCCGCAAGAACCTGTACGCAAACGTTTCTTGGTCTCTGATGTCACACCAGAAGGCTTGAGCTATATTCATGCGCAGAACAAGAGGGGTTTATGCCTATGGACAGACGAGTTGTCTGCATGGTTCAAGAACTTCAACCGCTATAACAATGGTTCAGAGGAACAGTTCTGGTTATCTGTCTTTAGCGCCAAGACAACCATATCAGACAGAAGAAGTTCCAAGAGTTCCATTTTCATTAAACGCCCCTATATCTCAGTAATCGGAACCATCCAAAAGAAGATACTTAGTGAGTTGGCGAAAGGCGAACGCTCCAGCAACGGCTTCATCGATCGCATTTTGTTCGTCATGCCTAACCTTCAGCAGAAAGCGAGATGGAGTGACCGAGAGTTGCCCGATAATATAGAGCGAGATTGGCAAGCCATCATTCAGCACCTTATTGATATGGAGTGTCCAATAAATGAGCAACAGGAAATCGAGCCTCATGTCTTATCATTCACTGAAGAAGCTAAGGCAAGGCTCTATGAATGGCAGCATCACTTCTCCGAGCAATGCGACAATGAAACAAATGACACCATTGTCAGCATCTATTGCAAGTTGGAGATATACATCATCCGTTTCTGTCTGATTATTCAATTGGCACGATGGACGTGTGGAGAATGTGATAAGGAAGCCATCGACCTGCTGAGTGTAGAGCGAGCCATCCGATTGACAGATTATTTCAAGAACTCTGCCATATCAGTGCAAAATATCCTCAACGAAAATATGCTCACCGCTCAACAACAAGCAATCGTCAACCATCTTCCTGCAACATTCACCACGGCCCAAGCTCATGATGTCGCCAAAGAGAACGACATGAAGTCAAGGACATTGGAAAGATTTCTGAATGATAACATCGGAGTCCTATTTCGCAAAGAGAAGCATGGAGAATATTCAAAGATTAACTCGTGACGGTATTGTCGGAATTGTCGCTTTTGACGGTTTTAATACCAAAAGCGACAAAACCGACAGAACCGCCACATAAAAAAGAAATGAAATGAGTACACATAGATTCATATTAGAGCCATACAAAGGCATCGCTACCCGACATACATGTCCAGAATGTCATAAGAAACGTAGCTTCGCCCGATATATTGACACAGAAGGGAAGATTGAGTTTCCTCCTTACGTGGGTCGCTGCAACCATGAGCAAAGTTGTGGTTATCACTTCACTCCCAAGGATTTTTTTGAGAAGAATCCCGAAAAGAATGAGACATTCACAAAGGATGATACTATTTCATATAAGAAGAGAGAAATGCCGAAGCCATTACCCACTTCTTATATAGACGAGAACATCATGCGAAGTTCTCAGAAATGTTATGAGGCGAACAACCTTTTCTTGTTTCTATCTTCTCAATTCGGTGAAACAGCTACTCTTTCTTTGATGGAGAAATATCATGTCGGAACTTCCAAACACTGGACTGGTGCCACGGTATTTTGGCAAGTTGACAATCAAGGTAAGGTGAGAACTGGTAAGGTAATGCTCTATTATCCCGAGACAGGTAAGCGAGTAAAAGAACCATATAACCATATTTCATGGGTACACTCGCTTATCCCCCACAAGGATTTCAATCTCTGTCAATGCTTCTTTGGCGAACATCTTATAAATAAAGACAAGACCAAGCCTATAGCATTGGTTGAAAGTGAGAAGACAGCCTTGATAGCCTCCTACTATCTTCCTCAATTCTTATGGATAGCAAGTGGTGGTAAGAATGGTTGCTTTAACACGAAGTCGTTATCTGTTCTGAAAAACAGAGATGTGGTCTTATTCCCTGATTTGGGAGCGACAACAGTTTGGCAAGATAAGCTGCCAATGATGCAAGTTCTCGGCATCCGTGCAACGCTTTTCGACTTTTTAGAGCATCAAGCCTGCGAAGAAGATAAAGCTAAAGGCTTGGACATTGCTGATTATTTGCTCAAAATCAAGCCTGCAGAAGCAAAACTTCAAGCCCTCATCAAACAGAATCCTGCCATTCGGAAGTTGATAGATGTCTTCAAACTCGAAATTGTTGACGAGCCTCAACCACGTTTCCGCACTCCTAAAAGGCAACGTGGTTTCAGACTCTGAGATGATTTTTAAAATCGAGGTATCTGACGATAGCAAGTTATGTTTTGAGTTACTCAAAACCTTTCGAGTTACTCTCGAAAGCACTTGCCTATCGGTAGATACCTCTCCAAAGTCGAGTATCTGAATCAACCTATCGGTAAGCTGAGAATTGCATATATGATGACTTACTGTCGTATAGATTCATTGATTTACTGTCGTATATATATGCATGTCATATGATAAAACGTTTTACATGGAATGAGTAGAAAAAGCCTATTTTTTCTTTCTACTATATATGTCATCGATTAATGATTCCTATTCTTGCGACAACTCCCAAGGCATACACCTACTATATGAAGATAAAGGCATTTGCTTGCCATCATACTCTTGTACGATTTGTTTGCGAAATAAAAGTCCAGAGTCATGTTCTTCCCACTTTATGCCCGTCACATAAGCCTTACCTTCTATCATTTTGATACCTATTGTATAATAAATCTTGTACCCATTACCATCACCATATGAAAGAATGAAGTCACTGCGTTCTATAAAATCCGTAGTTTTGTCTTTCCATGGTTTAACCAGCATTTCATATGGTAACCACCCTCCAGTAGGCTCTCCATTGCCTATCACATTATCATAAACCTCCTGTTTATTTTTATACTCAACAAGCAAGAGACGATCAGAGCAAATCGGAGGTATAGGAGCATCTTTCCAACTATCAAAATTAGGAGACAAAATTGCCACCCTAAAATCTTTAGCGAGCTTTAAGCTATCAACTACATCATAATTGGTTGAGATAGCAACTCCATGCCATTTATTAAATTCATCAATACATTGAGGACAATCCTTTATCCATAATGTGTCATTACAAAATACCATGGGAAGTTTGCGTTTGCCAATGGCAGAGATTTTCATTTTTCCACCCTGTTTGGTAAGTGTATATGGTCTTTGAATATGTAGGGAATCTGTTTGCAGATGCACTATATAAACATTCTTGTCATATTTCATCTTTTCCACATACAAAGAACCAAATACACTATCATTAAGGGTATCTATATCGCACCCATATATATCAAAATTCATCCTATTAACGTCAGCAACAATATCATCACAGCAGAAGTTTTTGAGGAATGATACAAAATCGTCTTGTAAAGCTTGACAGTAGGCTTTGCCTTTAGAATCATCGACATTAACTCTTTGAACATAATAGTCATTACAGCCAACATAAAACTTCCTGAAAAATTCCGCTATGCTGTCATTCTCAGAGGTTTCTGTGCATTGGACTTTTTGATTGCAACCACAAAGGGGCAAAATGACCACCAATAATAAAATTATCTTTTTTACCATATTTTCCACCAAATAATGATTATACACAAATAAATTTCGTGCCATTAAAAGGCACATAAAGTCAAAAATAGATATGTTGCATTTCCAATTGATGGTATTCCAAGAGGAAGAGACGCTGAAACACTTCGGCATTGTTCTGTAGAAAGTGACGCATTGAAGTGAAAGCTCGCATCATTCGAATATTCACCTCAATCGCAGTGTCAGAACGTAAAACACTACTAAGCATAGCGACTCCGTTTTCAGTAAATACGTAAGGCATGTATTTCAAATGTTGTCCGCGTCCTTCGTTTAAGGTCGCAATTTGCGACCTTAAACATTCGTCCTTGGTCAATTGAAACATGAAATCTTCAGGAAATCGTTTAATATTACGTTTTACTTGCTCATTAAGACGCTTTGTTTCAACGCCATAAAGTGTGGCAAGGTCACGGTCAAGCATAACTTGTTGTCCTCTAATGATTTTTATTAGAGGCTCTATATTGTCAACACCAACCAACTGGTCACTTTTTGTGGTCAGTTCGCTGCTCTCCTTTTTTTCGATTTTATCTGTCATATTTATATTCATTTTTCCAAAATCACAAATTGTGACTTTGAACATTACCATATTTAACAGCATTCAAAGGTAGTGCTTTTAGCCTTTAAGCCACTATTGCACAACCCTTTTTTTGAAAAGAACGTAAAATTAATAGTTTTATTGCTGTGATTGTAGTTTTATTAACATAAAGCTCCACAGCAGCCAAAGGAGAACAAGAGCAAGGAAGCCGTGGAGACCAACAAGGACATCGAGCAGTTGTTGCTTTCCATCCAAAAGGCTTTCGATGTGCTTGTGGAAAAGAGAACGGACTTACCTATTCCTACCATTCGGGACGACACTCGTTCGCCAGCCTCATTACGCTGGAGGCAGGTGTGCTGATAAGCTTGAAGAATATACGGCAGTTTTGGGAAGCAGAGCCAGCTTGGATTCCATAGCTGGAACTTATAACGGAGCCCGTTCAGGAGGACACCCGACACGATTATCCTCTCGCTCTGTTGTATAGAGCGGTTTGAAAATGTCTTCGTCAACCTTGGAGGTTACTTCCTTGTAGAACTTGTTATGCCAAGCTGACTCCTCGTCGTACATACGACTCTCTCGCTTGCACATCAGCCCTGAAGGAGAACTGAACAAGTTGAATTGCTTTGTCTTTGGACTCTTTTGGAATTTTCAGTGATACCTAAAAATTTCTTTGCGGTTTTTCGTGCCCTAATCAATATCCCCTAAAAAGACTGGTTAGTTCACATTCATAATGTTATGATTTTTTGATTAATTTGCGTAATATTTTTTCCCACTTTTTTTCAGATATTAATGATTCTGGAAGATTTGGCAAAAAAAACAAAAAACCATTAAAATAATCGATCCAATCATGAATGACGAAGCAAACAAAACAAATTATGCTTGATAATATTTTTATTATTTTGTTCATAACAATATTTTAAATTTTAGTAAAGGTATGTAAGCATGATAACTTACGGTGTAGAAGGTCTCCGCACCGTTGCAATACTTCAAATATGTGCGCTGCTCAAACTTGTCGTAGCCAATCTTGCTCACATAGTCGTAGCCGTAAGATTTATAGCCATGCACCTTCTCAAGCTGACCGCCGAGGTTATAAGAATAGGTAATCTTCTCCTCATCAGGATAAATCATCTCCAACCCGTAGTGCTTGGATTTTATATGGAAAAACTTTCAAAGATACAAGGGAAATTTCCTCTGATAAGCCCTGGCGAATTTTAAGGCGGTTTATAGCCTTGTTTTGTTGATACTTTCATATTTCTTCATTATCAAAATTTGATAGGAACCAAGAATATTTATCTCCACCTGCTATAATACTAATTTGCTTGAGATTTTCTTTCTTTTCTTTTTCTGTTATTGAGCCAAAAATATCCTTTTGGTTCAACTTTTCTATTTCTATTAAAATGTTTAAGAATGAACTTTGATCTTTAGCCATATAGCTTATAATATAGGTTGGGTCTTCCCAGTCAAGTTCAACAATTTCACCTGTTTCCTTCAATATGGCAAAAGGAAAGGCTTCTGCCCATCCTACATAAATATACTTATCGTCTTCTAATGTATCTGTATCTTTATTAAAGGATACAGTTAATATTCTTAAATTCGTCAAATCATAATTAAATATTAAATCAATTATGGCATTATCTGCAGAGATACTTACATTAGTGCTCTTTTTTACAATTTGCAAATCATTAATATAAGCATCTATAAATTCATCCGAAAAATCAGTATTTTTCTTTATCTCTAATTTATTCGGCTTGATTTTAGATATTTCAGTAACAAAATTTATAGCTTTCATATTCTATATTCATTTTTCCAAAATCACAAATTGTGACTTTGAACATTACCATATTTAACAGCATTCAAAGGTAGTGCTTTTAGCCTTTAAGCCACTATTGCACAACCCCTTTTTGAAAAGAACGTAAAATTAATAGTATTATTGCGATGATTGTACTTTTATTAATCGCTTCATTCGTTGTACGGTATTTACCCCTTAAACGGATGATTTCCCGACAACAGGAGTCGATAACATTACAAATAAGCCCACAAAAGAAAGAACAGATATATGATTTGTCTGGAAAAAAGGTAACAAGCATAGAGAACGGACGCATATATATTATTAATGGGAAAAAGGTAATATCTACAACTCATTAAAAAGAAAAAACATTAGAAAGGAATTATGGAAAGCGATATTTGCCCATAATTCCTTTTATTTTTATATGACCTCACCAACTCCAATTGGATATAATCAAAACGGTACGACCGGTTTCCAGAAATCGCTAATTTGATTTAGTTTCAAGTTTCTCTTCCAAACATTAGCTTTAATAAAATGCTCTTCATAAACAGCCCTGTCTCGCTCTGGATAAATGTTCCCTTTCCAATATTGTCTCAATTCGGCAACCTTAATGAGATGTCCATTGGTGCATACATATTTTACATATTCGTTCTCTGCGGAAGAAACATACACTCTTGAAAGAATACACTTGTATTTGTCGCTGATTTTGGGGTTTGGAATATCTTTGAATTCTTCAATTTTGTCATAATGCTCAGTATTAGGATTCCAAACATATGCATCAAAATGTTCAGTGCCAGAAGTACCAAAGCTACCCAAATAAAACAGCACATCTTCTTTTATACCGTCAAAATTCAAGTCAGTCAACAAACAACTATCAATACGTTCTTCATTTGGTACAAGATCATCATCTTCAGGATATTTGTATCCGAAGCGATGAATGGTCTTGTCGCCACGTTTTATAATCACGCCATAATCAACATCGTCAACCTCATGCTCTATCATAAGGCTTAGAGTGTCGTCATTACTTCTCATAGAAGAATCAGAAGTTGCTTCTTTCTGTGGAACACATTTCGTTTTATTCTTATAGCATCCCCATACTACAAGAAAACTACAAAAAATGAGTAGAATAAAAACTATCTTTTTCATACTTCTTTTTATTTTTATTGCGACAAAGATATAAACCGCTTCCTTCCTGACTGTAATCGGAATGAGATATTATCACGTTCCAATTGCGCACAGGTCGAAAGTGTGGCTATCATTATCGTGGCAAAGAGGGACGGATGTCCTTCTTCGTCCAATAATATAAGCTGTTCATTTTGAATGTAGAGGTTAATGCCACAATGTTGCAATTTATTCAGATATAAATGTAACTTACTTCTATCAATTATTTGTCCGGCTCCAATTCCTCTATTGCGCAAATGGCATGTAGCTCAACTTTCTTAATCTTAGGATATGCCGTTTTATAATAACCTGTCACATATTTGACTATACTTTTTTGGTCATAGTAAAATGTAGCCAAAACGACTTCCGTATAATTACCAATAGGTAATAAATGCCAAACTTCGGAGTTATCAGCATTTGGTTGAATCTTAAGAATTCCATCCATGCGGACATTTCCTTTATCATCTGTAATGGTTAGTCTCTTGGTTGCATAAGGGCCAGAAGGAATATAAACACGAGTACGTATTGTATAATATTTATTGTATGAGTCTTTCTCTATGGCATCAGCTGCAATAGTTGCAGAATCCTCAGAAGAAACACCTTCAACAAAACATTTTCTATCTACCACATACATTGTTCTACTAAGTTCCCAAAGAGTCGTCCAATCTTTTACTTCAACCTTTAATACAGCAGTATTTCCATCGGAATCGGTTATGATGATAGTGGTATTTCCTACAGAAACACCACTTACATAGATTTCTTTCTCTGCTTCATTTGTTGAGCACGAGACTTTGGCTATACTTTCATCGGAAGATGTTGCTGATATTTTGCCTTTAGCTCCATTTACATTAACTTTGCTGCTACTTTCCGTATAGGTGGTAAGAGAGGTAATCACAATCTTTTTACCAGTATTTATGTCACCAATGATTTCGTCTTGTGTGAGTTGAATACCAGAGTCATCATCACCGCAGCTTGCCAAAGATAGCAAAGCGGTTAATGCAATAAGAATCATTTTAATTTTCATACATTTCTTCAATATTAAAGGGTTATAACTATTCAATAAACGCAAAAGGAATCAAAAACTTGCATGAGATTTCAAGATTATTTTATTCCTTGTGTTATTTCATCAATACAGGCTTATTATCGTAGCCGTTCATCTTGTTTGTCACTATTGTCGTTCCAAATAACCTCTGGTTCATGTACAGTTTGCAATGGTACTTAAACAATAGTGTCAGAAGCCACTTTCTCATAGTCATTTGGTGAGTGATTGGTTTGCTCCACAAAGGTTTTCTTCTTGGAGAGACAGGCATGACGGAGATTACTTTGTTCTACACTCTTGAATGGTGGCAGTAGGCATTTCGTAACAGTGTCAAAGACGTTATCCAAGATTCTAAGACAATTGGTTGCAAGCCAAAGTAATGCGATATGCGCTTGCGTATCTTGTCTGCTTTCAGATTATGTAAACCATGTTCACATTGCCCATTGTCTGCAACTCATTGACTGTGATACATGAAGTGGTGCGATTAAGATTATCGAAAAAAGCAACTGTGGAATAATATTTTTTAAGATAATAGTTTGCTCTAATCCAATTTAAATCTGTATCTTTGCAACCAGATAAGCGTTCTGTAACACAAGAAACGGAAGAGGCTGAGAAACAATGCATTGCATTTGTTTCCAGAATCTTACCAAAAAGGCTAAAAAGAAGCGGTACAACTTTATCGCTAACAGGCTGAGAATAAGCACATTGCATTTGTCGCCCACTTTCTCTGCACTTGTTAAAAGGGTAGTTGTACCGTTTAAAAGATAAAAGCTTAACTATCAGTAACATCCACATGTTGCATCGGAAAGTAACCCCCTGGACAGCTCTAAAACGAACATTTTTATAACTGCTTGCAAGCCACCTACTTAGGTGGCTTTTTTCGTCTTAACACATTCCATTTGTAATTCTCATATTTGGTACACAAATCTACCATTGTAAGGATATTTGCATTTCTGATGCTCAATACTATGAGCCCGGCGCATAACAAAATCTTTGGTGCGAAATTCTTGAGTTTTGAGCGTTTTGTGCTATATTACTAATACACAGCCGGTTGTGTGGTTTGTGAAAAAAGTACGTAAACAAACGGGTTGTCAAAGTGGCACTTTTAGGGTGTCATAGCGCCGCTATTACCACCCAATACCTCAAGTATTGCCTTACAATAGTAACGCTTTTTGACTGTAAAAGCGGCGCTATGAGGGCAATTTGGGTGTCTTTGATGGGTGGCAAGGGTGGCTTTGATGCCGGAAAAACCATAAAAACAGCTTTTTGATTCTCTAGAATTGATTTTTATTTTGTAACAGGTTTTTACCTCTTGTACGATATTTGCATGGTGGACATAAAGACATTTTTTGACAAGAATACATTGGCATGTGATATCCAGTCTGCTGCACCAACAAAAACCAAGCAGTATAAATCCATTTCTGAATATAGTTTGTATCTTTGCAGTTGAAAGCAAAACAAGACATTGCATATTAGAGCATGAAGAAGATATTATTCCTACACGGATTCTTCGCCACGGGCAGCTGTCCGATGGCGAGAGCCTTGAAAGAGGCGTTTGAGGGGACGGCTGTAGTGCTGACTCCCGACCTCCCTTTGCACCCCAAGGAGGCATTGAAGGAGATTCGGTCCATCATCGACCGGGAGCAGCCCGACTTGCTTCTGGGCAACAGCTGCGGCTCATTCCTCGCCCAGATGCTGGCTCCTGTGGTGGGCATTCCTGCCCTGCTCGGCAATCCGTATTTCATGATGACGGAGTTTCTGAAGGAGCGAATCGGCGAGCATGAATACAAGGCACCGAGAAGGGACGGCAATCAGCGGCTGGTGATTGACGAGGCGCTGATAGAGGAATTTGCAGAGCTGGAAACCGTGCAGTTCGACCATTGCAACCCATATTATAAGGATCGTGTGTGGGGACTTTTTGGTGAGCAGGACACCCTGGCTCACTTCTCCCCTCTCTTCCTGGAGCACTACAATCAAGCCTTCCATTTCCCTGGCGGTCATACGCCTACTGAACAGGAGGTGAAGACATGGTACGCTCCCCTTGCCAAGAAAATGTTGATGGAGTTTTCAACAAACTTTTAATCATTTCACAGAAATTGATAAATAAAAGAATAATCTTATGCGCATAATAGGAAACTTACTTTGGTGGCTCTTCGGAGGTCTCGAAGCTGCCATCGGTTATTTCACAGGCAGTCTGGCTCTTGCATGTACTATCATCGGCATTCCTTGGGGAAAACAGCATTTCAAGATGGCTGGGCTTTCGCTCGCACCATTCGGCAAGGATGTGGAGTTGGGATTTTAAAACCATAAGACGATGCACAAGAAATTCAAATACGGCATTCCAGCCATTCTGATGATACAGATTGCGCTGATGACGTATTTACATATGAATCTTTGAAAACAAATAGTTTGAAGAAAATGATGGCAAGAAGATTCTCATTCTCGCTGGCAAGGCTCAGCCTAAGATTATCAGAGAGGATAAACTGAATGAATTGATAATAATAAAATAAAGAACGAAGCTTATGAATTTTCCAGAAATATATTCAGCAACAGGCATGATGGAATTGATTCAGAAGATCGGCTTCCTCCCTCTCCTTGATAGCGGCATTGAAGGCTTCTCTGCCGAAGACATCGTGGCGGAGGATTGCGGTTACGTAAGACTTCCTGAAGGCGGTTGGGACTGGCCATTATGGAAATGGAAGGGCGAGATTGTGCAGGAAATGCCATGTATGTACGGAAAGTTCTTCAACAAGAAAGCGGGATTCATCAGCCAGGAATGGTGGCCGGACTTCTGCAACTACAGAAGAAGCAAGTTCCCTCGCCCAGATGAAGAATCAATAGAAGGAGCCATTCTCAGCACGCTTCAATCTACAGGCAGTCTCATCACAAGAGAACTTCGGGCTGCCTGCGGTTTCACGGGAAAGGGAATGAGAAGCAAGTTTGATGGTTATCTCACCCGACTGGAAATGGCAACTTACATCGTGACCGAGGATTTCATCTATCCTCGCGACAAGCATAACCATGAATATGGCTGGGGTTGGTCGCTGCTCAATACTCCCGAAGATCTCTATGGCAGGGAGGTTTGCCAATGCAATCGCACTCCACAGGAATCTTATCAGAGGATTTTCGAGCATCTGAAAGAGATCCTGCCTGATGCTTCGGATAAACAGATTATTAAATTAATTGGACAAAAATGAGAAAGGAATCAAGAGCAATGGATAGTGGGTGGGCATTGGAAGTAATGCACAAGGCTCCGTATATAACGGTCAGTTTTATTGACGAAGACGGCAAGCCTTATGGTTTACCCCTGTCACTCGCATCAGATGATGATGTGAATTGGTATTTTCATGGTGCCTTGGAAGGCAAGAAGTTGGAGGCAATCAAGGCTCATCCTGAGGTTTGCCTTTCAGCCGTAACCCGTTGTGCACCTACGGTTGGCCCGAAGGACGGCAGTTTCACCCTGCAATTCAAATCAGCCATCGCATTCGGCAAGGCTGAAATAGTAACCGAGGATGCAGAGAAGATTCATGGTCTCCGACTGATCTGTGAGCGTTTCCTTCCTCAACACATGGATGCTTTCGACCAGAGCATCGCCCGTTCCTTGTCACGCACGGCTGTAGTTCGCATCACACTTACTGAGCCACCAACCGGCAAGCGCAAGCAGTATGATAAAGAAGGCGTGGAAATGAAATATGGCAGAATAGAATAACGAACATTAAAACATATAGATTATGAAGAAGATAAAATTAAGCAATGGCGTGGAAATGCCGCAACTGGGTTATGGTGTTTATCAGGTGGAACCTGATCCAACCCTACCCTCACCCAGATTGGCGAGAAATATGGCAAGACTGCCGCACAGGTAGCCTTGCGCTGGCTGTTGCAGAGCGACGTCATCATCATCCCGAAGACTGTTCATAAGGAACGAATGCAGGAGAATCTGAATCTCTTCGACTTCGAGCTTGATGCTGAGGACATGCAGGCGATTGCCAATCTCGACACCACCCACAGTCTTTTCCTCGATCATCATAGCGGAGAAACAACCAAGCAGTTTATGGAGTGGAGAGCTGTGGTGAAACCTACAGAATAGAATAAACGTGTTCGCATAGAAAATTCATGGCATGGTATTTGCAATTAACAGACTACCACTAAGCCCTTTTGCCAAAAGTTATTATTAATCTAAATTAAAATTTATGGAAAAGACAGAATTTTTTGTGTGCAAATGTTTTGATGTCAGTCATCAGTTGGTTTTGGAGACTCTCGAACCCACGGAAGACGAGGAACGTGTGGTTTATGGATGTTTCCATCTTGTTCATCTTGAATTTTGGGATAAACTAAAAAGCGCTACTAAATATCTCTTTGGCAGAAAGCGTAAAGATGGCGATTTCGACGCATTGTTGTTACGTCCCGAGGATGCCGACAGACTGGAATGGTTTGCCAACTTTTTGGATGGAGGCACCTCGGTTACGGTTATGGCTGTAGATCCCTTTGCATTCACATTCTGCAGCAAAGAAAATGTATATGAGGTCTCTCTTGAAGCCTATCAATACACGCTCAACGACGGAAGCATTCAGACCGAGTACGAGATGTCGGTATGTGTGTCCCTTAAGCCCGGCAACATCTTATACAGACTCTATCGCGCAGCCAAGTACTTATCCGGCTATTGCTCCTGCTACGGCGACTTCGACTCGTTTGAGTTTATGCCGACTGATGCTGTAAAGCTTCATCGTATGGTGAATGGATTGAGAGCGTGTTAGGTTTATGTGATAAGCCCCAAATACATTATAACTTATTCTATCTACGGCAGAGCCAATTATCATATTTGATTCTGCCGTAGTAATTTATATATTACGTGAACATAAATGGAGTTATTGTCAAGTACGACAATATCGTTGTATTGATTCAAGAATGTGTTTGGCTTTATCTTCGTTTATATATAAATAAGGTCCCCCTATTGGAATAACGTCAAAAAAGCGTTTTGCTATTCCATGGCAAACAACTTTTTTATCTTGAATGATTCCTACTGTCCACTCGAAACCTATTGAATGAATGATAGGTTTCTTGTCTTTTCGAAAATTCAAAGACCAACTATATATTGGTTGTGAGTTAGTGTCGCCATAACTATTGCCCCATACCACAAACCTAACATTCGCATTACGGTTCTGTCTTCTTGTATCTACCAAAGTCTTAACCATGGATACTTCGTCAGTTTCTTTCTCCTCTTTCTTTTTAACAAACCCCATCGATTTGCCTAATTTATATGACTCGGTGCATACATTCCACAATTCAGCAACCAAACACCCTCGTTTTTGATAATGTTCGATAGCACTCTTATGCAGGAATGATGCCAAGCCCATTCTCAAAAAGTCAGGTTTAACACATACTGCATCGAAGGTTATTCTTATACATTCTTCACTTGGTGGAATGAATGTGAGAAATGCCACTGCTTTGCCTTCATATCTAAGCACAAAGACTTTCTTCTCCTTAAAAGCATCAAGTATAAAACCGTTAAGATTATGATAAAGGGCATACCCATAAAGTTCTTTATGATTTTCAAAAGCGTCTTTCAGCCACTCTGAAATATCTTTAAAATCAGTCATTGTCGCCTTCTTTATTAAACGAAAGCGACTTAGCGGTATCTTTATAATTTCTTCAGCCATATTCATATTGAATTTTTGATAAGCAATTATTTAATTAATTGAAAAATATTATATAATAAGCGTAATTAGTGTCCCTTTTTTAATGGGACACTAATTAATACCTTTTTCTACACTTCCTTGATTCTTACAATTTCAAACCAATGCTCTGATATTATGTATTTGATATTGTCCATTTATTAACGATTATTGTTACACTTTTGTTTTAACCAGACCATTTCGTCTAACCATCCATTTTTATTTGCAACTCTATATGCAGATGGACATCCTTTTTTAAAAGCGCTACGAGAATTATACTTCTGTGATTCCATAAACACATTTTCACGAGACCACTTAAAATTGTAATTCTGCGGACGCTTTAACCACGTCATTTCATCAATCCAACCATTACTAATAGCAGATTTGTATGCACTTGTTGATCCCCATCTAAACTCGCTACGTGAAGAATATTTGCGTGACTCTTCAATTACTATCTGTTTATTTTGCCAATATCCCATAGGTTTAACATCGGAAACAAACCAAGTCATTTCGTCTATCCACTTGTTTTTTACAGCCTTTGAATAAGCTGTTGATGCCATTCCGGCAAATTCCTTCTTGGTTGGATATTTGGCACCTTCTTCAAACACACGCTCTTTTGTCCAATAGCCTTGTTCTTTCACTTTAGTCTTTATCCAAGGCATTTTTGCCCATAGATTATGTTTGGATACATAATCATAAGCAGCATGGCAACCTTTTAAGAAGTCTGTTCTCGTGGAATACTTTTTAGATTCTTCAATGACATGTTCTTCATTTTGCCAATAACCTTGCGGAACTTGATTATGAGCAAGCCATATCATTTCAGATTCCCATTTATGTTTTCTTGCAGAAAAATGAGCAGCGGATGATTTCCAGAAGAATTCATTCCAAGTTTTATATTTCTTTGATTCTTCAAAGACATGTTCTTTTACATTCCACCAGCGCGGAGGCATTCGTTTGCTATAGAACCAAGGAAATGTTTCTTTATTCATCATTTTATATTTAAGAGCAGCATCATAAGCACCTGCAGAATTTGTGAAAAACTCTGTTGGCGTTTTATATTTTTCTGCTTCTCTTTTTACTTTGCTTCTTGTCCACTTATATACAAGACTTCCTAAAGACCCGGTGTTCTCACCTGTAGCATTGATATTATTGAGCAACGTATAATGAAGTATATCTCTGTAATAAAGAGATTGTATTCGCTCTTCACGCTGCCTTTCTACAACTGTAAGTCCTTCCCTCAATATCTTATATTTGGGAACATCTTTGCCTTCCTTTGCAAAATATTTAAAAACGGTATCATGACTATGTGTTCTATGCTCATAATCTCTACGGTCAATATTGTTGGTGGCTCCTACATAAGCACATTTCTTATCATCGTCAATATAAACATAAACAATGTGTACCGGTCCTTTAGATGCACGTTCGTACCCCTTAGGCTGAAACCATGTCATCTCAATAAGCCACCCTTTTTTCAATGCGGTAACATAAGCAGACGGAGCCTTGCGATTGAAGTCACTTTTATATTTGTATTTTTTTGCCTCATTAAAAACATTCTCCTTATTCTGCCAATAACCTTTTTCCTTGCTTCGACTTTTCTTCAACCATGTCATTTCATCCAACCATCCGTTGTTAAGTGCATTTTTATATGCAAGATAATTAGCATTACAAAAATCTGTAGTCGTGTTGTATTTGTGAGATTCCTCAAAAACGTTTTCTTTGATTTTCCAATAACCATCAGGTTTGCGTTCAGCTCTCTTTAGCCAAGTCATTTCGTCCAACCATCCTTTTCTTATTGCAGAATAATAGGCAGTAGAACAATCTTCTCTGAATTCTTTTAAAGTTCTATACTTATGAGATTCATTAAAGACATTCTCTCGTGATTGCCAAAAACCACGAATAACATATTTCCTTTTTAACCATATCATTTCATCTAACCACCCATTTTTCCGTGCAACTGTATATGCAGAAGCATTTTTAAGATTAAAATCATTTATAGATGAATATTTTTTTGATTCTTCAAATACAGCCTCCTTCGTCCATTTGATTGGCTTTGGTGCTGGGTATATCAACCAATTCATTTCATCTAACCAACCATTCATATATGCAATACGGAATGCACTAGAACTCATTTTTTTGAATTCTGATCGTGAAGAATACTTTTTGCTTTCTTCAAAAACGGTTTCTCTCGTCCATTTTTTCTGCATAACTATTATTTATTATGAGATAATATTTTATTTATTCGCATGCAAAGATATATAAAAACATAATATCCTCCAAATAATAACGCCATTATCATAATACATTCCCCTTGTAAATTATATATTATACATTTATCATGGTTTAATGAAAACATCTAAAGATATAAACAAATGTTATAATATTTTCATTCAATAGTTATTATTTCAATAAAATAATGTATCTTTGTAGTTAATCACAGGTATCCTTAATGTTTACTTCGTGGAACATCTATTAAACAGAAAGAACAACTTAAATCGTTAATAAATGAGTGATTATATTATCCATAACATAGAGATTGAAGTAGACCCAAAACTCGACTTCAATAATGACATTAACACCGATAAGCCTGTAGAAACAAACCCCAACTATTATATAGGCAAAGCTATAGGAGAAAAAGGAAGTAAACTTAATCTTTATCGACCAAGACGTGGTCAGGACAAAGAAGAAGTACCTAATTGGGTTCTACGGAACGAGAACGGTATTGCATTGATTCGCATTCATAATAAAGAAAACTATAAACTCTACGATTTACAAGAAAACTCGGAAAGTGTAGTAAAGGATTGCGTGCGTTTTAACCAAAACAGTTATCCGTTTGGCTATGTAATTATAGACTACCGTGACGGCAGATGTCAGATAGCTATAGAAAAGACCTCTTCATGGGATGGAAAAACTGAGACAATATGCAATTCTATACAAGAATTTTTCGCCTACAACAAATACTTGTGTGGTCTAGGAATAACGGTTAAATCTATAGAAAAGAAAACTATTGCCATCGAATTTACCAAGTTTATCGACAAACGAACTGTTGACCATGGCGATGTTCTTGAATCATTCACATTTAAATTGCCAGATTTAAACAGACAGCCTACCACACGTGTTCCAGAATCTTTGTCAGAACAAATTAATTTTCAAAGAGAATATATGAAATATTATGGTGGTATAGGCGGTGAAATCACAACGATCATGAAACAAAATGCCAACTACGATAATCTCAAACAACTCGCTTATGTTGTAACCATGTGCGTCGACAACACATTCGATCTATCTGTCAAGTTCAGAGATTATGGAGCATTCTCATGCAAAGAGGGTGTTGTTGCCAAATATGCAATGAACGAAATCGTTATCAGCAATTTCAAGGATTTCATTACTCCCGAATCAGAAATCCCAGAACACTCTATGGAAAAATGGCTTGACTATGTCTATGAAGATATCATAAGAATTGAAGAAAGGAGAGGAGATGAGATTCCAGCAAAACCAAAGAAATAAGTTAAAAGAACACTTTAAAGACCATGTTTTTTATAAATTATGCCGAAGGATACACGATGCCTTCCTAAAGCATTGTCCCACTATAATAGTTTCTTCTGAGGAGCTATTTGTTGATGCGGCCGAAACATTGGACGAATTACTGACAGAAAGAGACATTAAAGCTGAACGATGTTCAGAATTATGGTCGGAAAAATTATCTATCAATCGTAGAGATGATGCTAACTGCGTAGACATGGCTACATCTCAAGCAGAAGTTGCAATGCTGTTCTATACAGTTATGTTTGGACTCGAATCTGTAAATCATTCACATTATAGATGCACATTGCAGAAAACTTTGCATTCATCAATCTCATTAATGTGGAACAAACAAGAAAAGACCAATTGTGAAAATGTGGAAAAAATATTACATAACGAAATTGTTCCTCTTACAGAGGATATGCTCGCATGGATGAAGAATTATTTTATCTCGGTTGAGAGCCTTACAGAAGAAATTAACAAGCTGCTGCATCCAGCAAAAAATCAATGCATTAAACCCAAAAACAAGGAGAAAGTTTATTACACGCTCCCATATAAGTGTGAGGATGAGAACCTTCGAATTAAGAGGATTGATTTAGTCAGGCGAAAATGTGAAGAATGGGGATGGCTTGAAGTAAACACAGATGTCAATGACTTTGTTCATTTCTTTAGTGGCAAACCTAGAGATTGTCGTCTAAAATGGGAAGCAAGCAATGCAGTCCTTTCATTTTTAATTACAAAGTTGCTGGATATAAAAGATTGTTTTGACCACATAACTGGCTGCTCTCCAAGGGCAATTGTTATTAATCAATTCAAAAAGAGCTATGACAGACACTTTGAGAGAGTTGACAATAATAACAAGACAAAAACGGAATGGATAGTAAGGATTCTAAATTATAAAGTTCCACTTGAGCTACCACAGCTTCCTTGTAATCAAGGCGATGACATTAGCAACAACGCACTGCAAGAAGTTTTTGCTGGCAGTTTACATATAACAAAAGATCTCCACAAGTATAACGAGTAACGAGATGTCATAAAGCTTGTCCAACCCAAAGAGAAAAAAACATTTTTTAGAACAAACATCAAGGCGGGTATCTATTGTAAGACAATGGAAGCTCGCCTTTTTATGTCATCATTTTAACGTGTCACCATTTTCTTGTCATCATTTTCTTGATTTTTGATGACAAGAACTCCAGTGTCCTCCCCATTGCTTAGGACACACAGACAAACCATTCCTGTCTGTCCTAAGCATAATGACTAATGTTAAAAACAGTCAAGTAGGCTCAACAAACAGCAACGAGCCTCGCCTCGTAGGAGACATCCTCACAGAGATGCTCCAAAGTAATTCACCCTTCGCTCGCGGCTACCGCCAGCACAAGTCGGTCTACCCCAACACCGAGCCTTGCGTCGACCTCAAGCTCCTCACACGCGAGCCTGGCCGCATTCCCCTTGGCAACTATCTTGACGGCGTTATCACACGCGATGCCGAAGACCACTTCCTCTTCATCGAGAACGCCACCAACAAGAAGCGTAATGATGTGCAGCAGCGCAACCCGCATGTATACGAGGGTGTCTACATCAACATCAATCGCAAGCCCGACGGAACGCTCTACCCTACCTTCAACCGACCGCAGTTCAACGAACGGCTCTCATTCTTAGAGTTCTGCCGAAGGGCTGCCAAGGAACTCATGCAGGTTGCGAGTGGTTTCGCCACAGGCCTTGGAGAGGAGAAGTAAGCAAGGGCGCTTTGCGTTCCAGTTCCAGTTGTTCCAATTGTTCCAAATACTATATCCACATGCGACACCCCTTTTATAAACTATCTAATTAATTGATTATTAAATAGTTATATATAAGAAAATAAGAACACGCATACCAAAAACATTAATTGGAACAACTGGAACAATTGGAACGGGAACGCACCCTCTTCCCTCTAAAAGGCTCATTATCAACAGTTTTAATCTTTAAACGACAAGAAGAAAATGAAGTACGATATCAGTAAAACCACCGCCCCGACGATGCCAAAACTCGGTCGCGGACTCGAAAGCGTGGCACTTTTGCTCTCGCAAGTCTCAAAAGACATGCACCAGCCCATCGTCCCAATGCTTTTCCCTATCCTTGGCGCACACGTAAGTGGAGCAGAATTTATGTATCCCGACCTCAGCTGGAAGGAACCAAGCGGAATGTTGGCGAATCTCGTAGCCGATAGTGGCGCTGGCAAGGGCCAACTCTCAAGTATAGTGGAAGCCGTCTGCCGCGACTTCCGCGCTCACGACGACGAGGAACTCGCCAAGCTCGTAGAGTGGCAGAAGATGATGAAGACCAAGAGTGCCAACAAGGAGAAGCCTGCCCGACCCGACGTGGCGTTCTGGTTTCCGCCTGCCGACGTCACCAACGCTGCCTTCATACAGAACGCCATGGGATGCGAGAAGCTCGGACAGCGCACACAATACCTCAACATGCCCGAGGTGGAAATGGCAGACCGCGTCTGCGGCGGACACCGCCAGATATCCCAGATGATGCGCAACATCTACGACCGCCAGCGAGCAGGAGCGCTCAGAGCCACAGCCGACGGCGTGACGGGCAACCCCGTTCTGCGTGCCAACATCACCATCTCCTCAACGCCCTTCGCCGCACGCAAGTTCTACAAGAACGAGCTCTTCAACGGCACCTTCGGACGCATGGTCTTCTCCTACAAGCCACGCCAAGGTCGCGACGGACGCATACCCCGCCAAGGCAAATATGGCGACGACTTCTACAAGAGTCTCGACGAATACCTCGCCCGACTTGCCATCTGCAAGGGTCGCTTCATAATCAAGCCGCTCAACCGCCTTATCGACCAGCTCGCTGCAGACATGGCTTCGCTTGCCGACCTTGCCGACGACGACATTCTGTGGGACATTTCCAAGCGTGCTCTCGTGTCGGCATGGAAAGCCGGATGCCTGCTCTGGGCGCTCAACAACCAGACGTGGACAAAGCCCATGAGCAGCCTCGTCGATGGCTCGTCTACCACGACATCTGGTCGAAGATACAGGTCTTTGCCGACATGCTCGGTCAGGACGAGAGCAGCGTTAGCGAGGCTGGCAGACGTGGTCCGAAGAATCTGCTCGACGATCTGCCCGACTCGTTCAACGAAGCTCAGCTTGAGGCGCTGCGCATCTCGCTCGGCAAGACTAAGGAGGGCACAAACAATCAACTGCGCAAGTGGGTGTTCCGCAAGTTCATAGTTCATTCTGCACAAACCGGACTCTACTCTAAAACTCAGGAATATCTTCATGGCGTAACATCCGATAATATCACCAAAAACAAGTAGTCATGCTCGATAAATCCACAATACAACAGCTCCGCCAACTGCCCATAGAGGCAGTGGCTGAGCGCCTCGGACTCCGCGTCACTCGTCACAAGAGCCTCTGTCCATTCCATGACGATCATCACGCCAGCTTGACATTCAACACTCGCACCAACACCTACCGATGCTTTGCTTGCGACGCACATGGTGGCACTATCGACCTCGTGATGAATCGTATGCACAAGGACTTTCCCGATGCTTGCCGATGGCTCGCCGACTCCACAAACATAATTGTAGAAGAGTACAAACCGCAAACGCCTTCTGCCTACATGCCAACCAAGCCTTTTAACGCAGCACGCTATACCCATCATTTTGAGCATCCGTGGCTGAGCGACGAAGCAAAAAAGTTTCTCTTCGAAGAGCGTAGACTCGACCCACGCGTAGTAAGATGGTGCCGATTGACTTCGTGGACAGACCGCCAAGGCATCCATTGGCTCCAAACGCCCTATTTCGATACCACGGGCAAACTGATAGGATTGCAAAACCGCAACCTCGATTATCATAAGGCTGATGGAGAGGCTATTCCCCGCTTCCGCTTCCCATACGGTGCCCGATGCTCCATCTACAACCTTCCCGTCATCGCCATGCTGCGCCCCGAAGAACCGCTATACATCACAGAAGGTTGCTCCGACTGTTGGGCTATGCTCTCGTCAGGTCACAAAGCCGTGGCAATACCATCTGCCACACTTCTCTCCAAGGCTGATAAGGATTTGCTATGCAACTTGTCAGACCGGCTCGGCACAACCTTCCACATGTATCCTGACTGCGACGCGCCCGGCGAACGGCTCTTCATGCAGCTAAAGGCAGTCTTGCCCTCGTTGGAACATCATCAGCTACCACTCGGCTGCAAGGACTTCTCCGACTACTATGTAACATCAATTATAAACAAAACAACATGAACGATTTCAAAATCCAACCATACACCAAGAAAGAGCTCGCTCTCTTCTATTTCCCTACAGCCGACCCACACGTAGCTGTCAACCGCCTTATGTCGTGGGTGAACCGTTGCAAGCCCTTACACAAGGCTCTACTCGACCAAGGCTATCAGAAGACATCCAAATGGCTCTCGCCACGCGAGGTAAAACTAATAACAGATCATTTAGGTGAACCGTAGCAGCAGAGCAGCAATTAAAATTCAAAATTCGTACGGCAACGTACGCTACCGTATGATTGGCATCTACGAATGTAGTACCTTTGCAATGTAAACAAAAAGGCTTATGCCCCGAACACATCTCGAAGGCATCCCGAAACCTCATCATTAACTTTAATAATCAAAATACCATGAAAGACACAAAAAACAAAGAAACTCTCAAGACGGTGCTCCAGTTCATCGTGAGCGTACTCACCGCACTCCTCGCCACCCTCGGCGTTCAGAGTTGCATCAGTATTTAACATTCAAAACTCAACACTATGGCAAGAATCACTCCTATTGATGTCATTAAGGGCATCAGCGGCAAGTATGGCAACAATTCAAACGACTACTTCGCCACCAACTCATCAAGTAACAAAATCCACCTCGCCAAGTTCGCCAACCCATACAAGGGACCTGCCACCGAAAAGCAGTTGGCACAGCGCGAGAAGTTTGCAACCAAGCAGGCAGCCTGCACCGCATGGCTCAACACCAACCGCCCAAGCGAGAAGAACGGACTGAAGGGCACCGCCGACTATCAGCGCGTACAGAAGCTAAAGCGTGCCTTTGCTTTCTCCAACATCAATCAGGTAATCTACAAGTACATGGACGATAAAGGCAACATCAAACTGCCAGAAAGCACCACCACAACGACTAAACCGGGGAGTGGTGTTGGAGGTGGCGATGGCGAGGTGGATGCTTAGTACCATCCCTGCAAGGTTGACAACACCATCTTAATCTCTCTCAAAACAATAACAGCGTTTCTTGCACTATTACTAAATGGGTAATGCAAGGAACGCTATTTTTGCCTTTATCATGGCATAAGTGGATTAAAAAATTAGTTTTTTTTCAACCATTAGACCATAAGGTTTTTATTCTCATATATTTTTAGTAACTTTGCAGCGCATTCGCAATAAGTGCGTTTGCAAACATACATAAGGCGTCATCAACGCTTTGCTCATTGAACTTTCTGAACGTAGGAAATTCAAATTGGTTGTCAATGGCATTGCAGAGAAGATGTCACGGGTAGGTTGTATAATCAACCCTCGTAGTGTGCCAAGGAGGACAAACCTCAGCGGCACACTTTTCGGGGTTATATATAACTTTCAACGTGAGATTCTATCTGTTCGTCATCAACCAATGGTTTCCTACGGCCTAGAAAGAGTGACGAGTAAGTGTAGAGTCTCACACTTTGTATTTAACAATCATATACAACAACCCTCAAAAAATGGAAGTATGAATTTTTTTAAGAAATTATTTGGAGACTCAACAGCTCAATCTTCCTACGACATCAACAGCAACGATAAGGAAGACCATGAACAGCAAGTCACTAATTCTATGTCTCAATCTGCTCATGAAAATAACATGACAAGTTGGGAAAACTTCTTTGGCGTAAACTTAAAGTCATCGCCTAATGAGCTATGGATAGAAGGAGAATGCGAGTATAATGAAAATAATATAATCAGAATTTTCACAAACAACCATATCCACAACGTTTACTTCTCTTCAGTAAATGCAAAAGTGATTGGAAACTCCGCTACAAATTTCTTCTTCAAGTGTCCATATACATGGGATGATGCCTTTGACATTTACTATTTGATAGAAAGGGATTTAGTTCATAACGGCAACTATACAAATACTGCTGCAGCAGCAAAGTTCCGTGGAAAATTTGATAGCTACTATGATAGTTTTAGCTGGGATATAGATGGTTGCAGCATAATAATGTCTCGTGATATAGATACTGGCGACATTGAACTTGGCGTGTGGACATTGTTCTATAATCAAGAATACCTTGATAAAGCAAAAGATAGTTGCAAGGACAACAAGCAAGAAGATGAAGCAACATTGCCCAAGAAAGAATTTAATGTCCATTTATCTGGAGCCTTAGATACTTTACACTTCGTTCATGCTCATCTAGGCAAGCAATTAGCAGGAGATGCACCTTGTTATGTTGCTCGTGCAGAAGGGACTACAATTAAACTTCTTGACGAGAATAATTTTGATGAGGTATATTCTTTTGAAAGCAAAGAAATAGCAGATTATCTTGGTCACAGATTGGGTGCAGCAGGATTCATAAATTTCAATTGTGACGATGTTACTGATATACAAGCAGAACTCTTTATTATCCCTGCAGAATATGCCAAAGAGACTTCAGACGATGGAGCAACAGATGCTTTAGTTCATTACGAAATGAGCTATCTTGTTGACCCTGTAGAATTTGACTATCGCAGAAAGACTATTATGGATGGCAAAATGAATCTCAACATCGTTGGTTTTCAATACCGTGATAATTATGAGGAGCTTAAGTCTTCTATAAAAGAGGGAGTAACTGTCATTCTAAAACCAGATCCAACAAATGAATACGACCCAAATGCTTTGGCTTTCTATCTTGAAGGAAATATCATTGGCTATCTCCCTAAAAAAGATCAACCTTTCGCCCATATCTTTATGGCAAAAGGACAGATCAAGGCCTCAATCTGTCGTATTGACGAAAAATGGATTGACACAGAGGTTGATATTAAGAAAGATATGATAGACGTTAATGCCTTCAAAAATAATGATGTCAATTTTACTAAAATAAAATCGTTCAAAGGGGGCAATAGCAGCAGCCAATCTATTGAGCTTAGTGAATTTATAGAAACTCTATAACTGTGTATAATTATGACAAGTTTTTCTTTCGATGCATTAGACATAGGAACTGCAACAGGCAAACGTAGTTCTATATGTGAGATAGGAATTGAATAAAAGAATCTAAAAGTTGGCTTATTAAGCCAGATGGTTACCTGTTGGCAGAATTAATTTAGTGCATACTTTATACTGCCAACAGGTATACACATAGACAATAACGAAGTTACAATGAATAAAGAATTCTATTTATACAAAGTTATTTCATTGCTCATAATTTCTGTCTTCTTTTGCAGTTGTAGTAAAATAAAAAAAGAGCCTGTTAAAGTAATTCAAACAGGCTCGTTCTCAAATGCCTTGGTAATCAAAGTCAATAAGATAGGCAAATATTGTGTATACATTCCAAGTGATACGGTTAGGTTGAAATTTGCTCAATTGGCAAATCTAAAGGTTACAAGTGAAGACTCGATATGGGAAATTAAACTTTCGGAGATAAGCAACACTATAGCTACCTACAAAGAGATTACAAAAAGTGAAGACTTGAAGATTAAAATAGAAGCTGATCGAAATGCAGAATATCTGCCTATAAAGAATCTAATGAGATGCCTGCAAGATGCAGGTTATACTCAATATAATCTAACAACAAAACCTTAAAAACATGGCAAATAAAACACACCCATATGGTTACTGGACTGATGATAGAATCATTGAAGAGTCGAAGAAATACAAAACTCCAATAGAGTTTAAGATAAATGCACCTACAGCATACAAAAAGGCTAATGAAAAGAAGCTGATAAAAAAGATGATATGGTTGAAAACAGACCGTCATAAGAAGCGTGGACCACGTGCAAATCACAAATACACAAAAGATGTAATTGTTTCATTTATACAAGAACATAAATGTACAACATATGCTGATTTTAGGCGCATAAATGAATACGCATATAACCAAGCAAAGAAAAATGGTTGGTTACCAGAATTAGGCTTAATACAGGATAAGCCAGGAAGGAAGTTCTGGACTAAAGAAAAGGTATTTGAAGTAGCTCGCAATTACTCCAACAAAACGAATTTTCAAGAAAAAGAACCAGCAGCATATAGTTGGGCTAGTGAATACAAAATTCTTAATAAATTTGACTGGATGAAACCGCGTAGTTATGACGAAAGAAAAGAAGAGCATAGCTCAACTGTGTACGCCTATATTGATGAAAATAATAAAGTTGCATATGTAGGGCTTACAATAGATAAAAACAGTAGGAAAAAGAGACATAAATACGAACCCAATAGTGCGGTAAGAAAATATTTTGGCAAAAACATCCCAGAACCTATTATTTTGAAGGATGGTCTGACAGTATTAGAAAGTCAATATTATGAAGATTATTACAAGAAACAATATGCAAATGATGATTATAATCTTCTGAACATTGCTCCAACTGGAAAAAATGTTGGCTCAATTGGTGGTATCGCTAAATGGACTTCAAAAGAAAAAGTATTTGAAGAATCTAAAAAATACCATAGTAGAAGCGAATTTCGAAAGAAAGCGGGCGGTGCATATAGTCATGCCAATGATAACAAGTGGCTTCCAGAAATGACTTGGTTGAAAACACCAGAAAGAGATATAAGATGGACTCACGATGCAGTTATTGAAGAAAGCCACAAATATGAATATAAAAGTGACTTCAGAAAATTCTCAGGTGGAGCACATCAGGTTGCAAGTGAAAAAGGTTGGCTCAAAGAAATGACTTGGCTTAAAGATAAGAAAAAGCCACATAACTATTGGACTAAAGAAAGGGTGTTTGAAGAAAGCCATAAATATTCTAACAAAAAGGAATTTGAGAATAATGCCAAAGGTGCTTTTATTAAAGCGATGGTTAATGATTGGCTTCCTGAAATGACATGGTTAAAGCCTCTTCCTTTAGGCAGAATATCAAAATGGACCAGAGAAGCAATTATTGAAGAATCTAAGAAATACACTTCAAAAACAGAATTTGCAATAAATAGTCCGACAGCATACCAACATGCATGTGAAGACAAAACAATATTCAAGGAAATGCCGTGGATAAAAGAGAAAAAGAAGCCCGATGGCTATTGGGATGTAAAAGAGCATGTAATGGAAGAAGGCAAAAAATATAGGAATCGAACAGAATTTTCTAAAGGTGCTTTTACTGCATGGAGAAAAGCAAAAGACTATGGTTGGATTGATGAAATAGAATGGGGTAAAGCATAAATATAAAAATGAAAACGAAATATAAAAATTTACTAAAGAAAGAAGAATGGAAAACATTTAGATCCAGAATACTGGAATTAGATAACTATACATGTACAAAATGCAACACATGTTATAAGGAAGAGCCTTCGAATCTTAATATACATCATAAAGTATATTATCGAGGTCTTCGTCCATGGGAGTACGATCCTGAAGATGTTACAACATATTGTCGCAGATGCCATGCTGAGGAACATAATCTCTTGGAGATGCCAAAGTTTGGGTGGGAGTATATTGGTATGGAAGATTTAGGGAATTTAGTCGGAAGATGTGACAATTGCGATAGTCAATTAAGATATCAGCATACAGTATACCATCCAAGTGTAGGATATTTGTATGTTGGTGCAACTTGTGCAAATTCGTTAACAGAGAGCCAGGAAGCTTCAGAATTAGAGAAGAGAGAAAAAAGAAAAAGATCATCATTAAACAAATGGGAAAAAGGGGAAGACGGGATGCTATTTCGAGACTTTAATAAAAATAGGTTCGAAATCCATACTAATACTAATGGGGATTCTTTCACTATAAAAATTGACGGTTATATCCTTGATGAAAGCTTTCAGTCAATAAATGAAGCAAAATGCTTTGCATTTGAACTATATGTTAACGGGATGGTTAATGATATGGTTTCAGATTTACGCCAAAAGGAATGGGAACAATTTAAGAATACAACAAATTATGATTTACTAACGGAAGAAAATAATGATTTAATAACAGGACTTTATTCAAACCATCATTTTTACATAAGAAAGATATATCATAGAGTTAATGTATATATGGACGAATCTGAACTTGTGGAAGAATTTGAGATATATGTTGACGCACATCATTTTGGCACAAGAAAAAACATTGCTGATGCACAACTTTTTTTATTTGAATTACTCCATGACCCTATAAAATTCCGTTCTATTCGTTTGAACAAAAAGAATGATATTTTATATGAGATTATCAACAACTTGTCCAGATGGAAGGGAAAATCCGATGACAAATACTTTGACTATGGGTTTATTACATTTCGTTTCAATAATAAAGAAAAAATGTTATCTGTAAAGCATAATAGATATTTAGTGTATAGTATGGACAAGCACTCTACATACTACTTTACACCAATAAAAAAATGTGCAGACTTTGAAGAAGCAAAGAATATTGCATATACAAATCTATGTAATTATACATCTTTAATTAAAACAATCGAACAAGACGATTATGTTCATTTTATGCTTGATGTAAATTGGATAAAAGAACAAAGTAACCAATATATTACATACACAAATAATATTGGTGAAATAAGCATTTCAATTTACCAATCTAATGATGGTTACTGCACCATGAGTATTGGTTCGATAAAAGGTCGTAAAAAACTAAAGTCTATAGAAAAAGCTAAAAAGATAGCTTATAACTTTATTAAAAGTGGACAATATGACAACATCATCAATAAAAGAAATTAGAATTATGTTTTTCTTAAGGAGTAAATTGTTATCTTCTATTCAAAGACTCCTTTCGGATAGCATTTAGATTGGTAATGAAAAAAGACAAAACTGAAAAATATGACATCACTTCAAGAAAGACTGTTCGCCATGCAGGATAAGCAGTATGCTGCTTTCCAGGCCAAACTGACACCGGGAGTGCCTATGGAGAGTTTCATAGGCATTCGTGTGCCTGTGCTTCGCAAGTTCGCAAAAGAATTTACAAAGGAGTCAGAATGCAAAGATTTCCTTCATCAGCTTCCTCACGAATACTACGATGAGAACATGCTTCACGGACTCCTCGTTTCCGAGGTGAAGGACTACGAAGAATGCATTTGTCTTACAGACAGATTCCTGCCATTTGTGGACAACTGGGCAGTTTGCGACATCATGTCTCCGAAGGTATTTGCCAGACACAAGGAGGAGCTATTGGCGAAGATCAAGACTTGGAGTAAATCGTCACACGTTTATACTTGTCGCTTTGGAATAGAGGCGCTTATGTCTTATTACTTGGACAAAGACTTCAAGGCAGAGTATCTTGAAATTCCTGCATCAGTAAGGAGCGAAGAGTATTACGTAAAGATGATGGTAGCCTGGTTCTTCGCCACCGCCCTTGCCAAGCAATGGGACCAGGCGATTCCCTACATCGAGCAACGCCGCCTTGCTTCCTGGACGCACAACAAGACCATCCAGAAGGCCATCGAGAGCTACAGAATCACGCCCGAGCAGAAGGAATATCTGCGGACATTTAAGATAAAATAATTATGACACAAGATACTTCTACATATATAAATTTTTAATTTTTAGCTTATGAAAAGAATTTTTCTAAAATTGATGATTGCCATTTGCTGCATGGTTTCATGCAATATGGCAGCAAATGCAGGCAACGACAAGCCTATCGCCGTTAATGCACTCCCGGTAAAGGCTCAGACCTTACTCAGCAACCACTTCAACAATCAGAAGGTGATGCTTGCAACGATTGAATCGGGAGTTGTCAGCAGAAGCTATGATGTGGTTCTGCAGAATGGAACGAAGCTGGAGTTCGACAAAAAAGGAAATCTTAAAGAGATAGACTGCAAGCAGGGAATCGTGCCAGCTCTGTTGATTCCGCAAGCCATCAAGAACTACTTGAAGGATAATTATGCAGGACAATCGGTGAAAAAGATTGAAATGAACAAGAATGAATACGAGGTGGAACTGACAAACGGATTGGATTTGACCTTCAACAAGCATTTCCAATTAATAGATATTGACTGATCTGCATTTTGTAAATAGATCTTCCTACATAGGGTGAAAACAACAGATAATTTATATGATTGTTTTAAGTAAAAAGTTACGGAGAATATGATTTATTGGAAGGGCATCAAGCGCCGGATAGGGAAATTCTTTGAGAAGGTGCACGAATGTATACTTATCTTTACCGACTGGCTGGGGTAAGTGCACATAGTAAATAAAATGCAAAACATTGATATAATCTGATGGAAACAGAAAGAATTTTACTTCGCCATTGGCAAGAATCGGATGCTGAGGCGCTCTTCAAGTACGCCTCAGACCCTGACGTAGGACCTCGTGCTGGATGGCCGGCACATAAGTCTGTAGAGGAAAGTCTGGAGATTATCCGGACATTCTTCCATAATGACACGACATGGGCGATTGTGTTGAAAGAGACTGGCGAGGCTATCGGCTGCATCGGCTACTACACCCATGAAACCAGCAACATCCCTATCGGAGAAAACGACTGCGAGGTGGGCTATTGGATAGGAAAGCCTTATTGGAACAGAGGAATCTGCACCGAAGCCTTGAAGCTGATGCTCGACTACTGCATCCACGAGAAGCATTTCGAGAACATCTGGGCAGACCATTTCACCGGAAATCCTGCATCGGGAAGAGTCATGGAGAAATGCGGTTTCTCAGACACCGGAATGCTGAACCGATGCAGCCAGCTTGTGGGTGGCGACAAGGATATGGTTAAAGTGTTTAAGTACAAAGGATAAAAACTGCGATAAAGGTAATATCTTCCGTAAACCAGGTATAAGCTCTTTGGGAGAATGTACGTATCTTTGCAGAAGATTAAAAGGCATAGGATTATGAAGGAATTATTCTTTAATACCATACAGGAGTTCAACGACTACATTGGGGTGAAAACGCTTCATCCCTTAGTAAGCATTGCGCGTGTAGAGAACACCTCTCCTATACAGGAGGCTGTGCATCACTACGGGCTTTATGCCCTCTTTCTGAAGGAAAACAAGGGCTGCAAATTGTCATACGGCAGAACAGAATATGACTTTGACGAGATGACCGTAACCTCGTTTGCTCCAGGACAGTCGGTTAAAGTGGAACCTAATCCAGGAATACCGTTTGCCAAATATACGGTATTGGCATTCCATCCCGAGTTGCTCAACCGCACGCAGCTTGGCAAGAACATCTCCCGATACGAGTTCTTCGACTATACAAGCAACGAAGCCCTGCATCTATCCGCTACCGAGGTAAACATCTTCCGTGATGTACTCTCAATGATTAAGCAGGAACTTCAGCATCCTATAGATAGGCATTCGCGTGAACTCATCGTTTCTAACATCAAGTTGCTACTGAACTACTGTCTGCGCTTCTACGACCGGCAGTTTATCACACGCGAGGAAATAAATCATTCGGTGGTCAAGAAGTTCATCTCTCTGCTCGATGAATACATTGCCCGTGAAGCGATGCGTGAAGGGCTGCCTACCGTAGCCTACTTTGCCGACAAATGCTGCTATTCGCCTAAATATTTCGGCGAATTAGTCAAGACCGAGACAGGCAGAACCGCTAAGAGTCTGATTAACGACCGACTGCTTTCTGTAGCCCGCCAACTACTTGTTGATGAAACCCTCAGCATTACGCAAATCAGCCAGCACCTCGGCTTTGAATATCCTCAGCACTTCGTCCGCTTTTTCAAAGCGCAGACGGGCAAGACACCAAGCGAGTATCGCAAGACTGCATAGATATGTTTTTAATATGAACAGATTATTCACATTTATAGCAACAGTCCTCATTTTTTGTGCAGGATATCAGACAAAAGTAAATATGCACAGACCATGGCAGAGCGTGGATTCATCACCATCGCTTTCGACCCTTCGTTTACAGGCGAATCTACTGGCGAGCCTCGCCGTATGGCTTCTCCCGACATCAATACGGAAGACTTTCTGGCTGCTGTAGATTATCTCAGTATGCGAGATGATGTAGATGCAGGGCGAATCGGCATCATTGGCATTTGCGGCTGGGGCGGAATCGCTCTGAATGCTGCAGCGCAAGACCCTCGCATCAAGGCTACTGCGGCAATAACCATGTATGACAAGAGAAAGCGCATTCCCGCTACTTCGGAGAAAGCGCCTTCAGATATATGATGGATGGGAAAGCGGAAGGCTACGACTTCGTACGCAAGCCCAACCCTGTTCCGAACAACAAACAACTGCTCATTATCCCAGGAGCCTCTCATTGCGACCTATACGATGGTGGTGGGAAAGGATTGATTCCTTGGGACAACATCGAGGAGTTCCTGAAGAAGAAATTAAAAAGATAATACAATGAAGAAAGTAATAATCATCTCTACCAGTTTGCGTACTGGTTCAAACAGCGACATGCTCGCTAATCAGTTTATTGAAGGTGCCAAGGCTGCAGGGCATGAAGTGGAAAAGATTTCACTCGCAGAAAAGGACATCAAGTTTTGTAAAGGCTGTTTGGCTTGTCAGAAATTGGGCAAGTGTGTCATCAAGGATGATGCAAACGACATTATGCAGAAAGTGCTGAATGCTGATGTGGTTTGCTGGGCAACACCTATATATTATTATGAGATGAGCGGACAGATGAAGACCCTCATCGACCGCATGAATGCTTTGTACTCGCTCGACTACAAATTCCGAGATGTTTACATGCTCACTACTGCTGCCGAGGATGAACCAGAAGTACCGAAACGTGCTGAAGCAGGATTGACTGGATGGATTGACTGTTACCCTAAGAGCCATCTTGCTGGCACGCTGTTCTGCGGAGGTGTTGACGCGCCACGCACCATTGAAGGCAACCAGAAATTGCAGGAAGCATACGAGTTAGGAAAATCTGTTTAAGGGATAACTATTAAGGAGGGCTTTTATGAAAGCTTTTGCAACATTCATTATATTAACAACGCTATCGCTCAACATTATGGCACAACAAAAAATAGTACAGACAGCAGGGCGCACCCAACTGGGTGAGTTTGCCCCAGAGTTCGCTCACCTCAACGACGACATCCTCTTTGGAGAAGTATGGAGCCGCAATGACCTGCTTTCATTGCGTGACCGCAGTTTGGTAACCATCACTTCGCTCATCAGCCAAGGAATCACCGACAGCTCGCTGAAATATCACCTGCAGTCAGCAAAGAACAATGGAATTACCCGCACGGAAGCGGCAGAGATCATCACCCACATCGCCTTCTACGCCGGCTGGCCAAAAGCCTGGGCAGCATTCAATCTGGCTAAGGAAGTGTGGAGCGAGGATGTAAAAGGCGACGATGCGAAAGCTGCATTCCAGCGCGAGATGATTTTCCCTATCGGTGAGCCTAACACCGCTTATGCCAAGTACTTCAAAGGCAACAGTTATCTGGCACAAATATCCGACAGTCAGATACCTTTCTTCAATGTTACCTTTGAGCCAGGTTGCCGCAACAACTGGCACACGCACCACGCCACAAAGGGTGGCGGACAGATGCTGGTTGGCGTAGCCGGACGTGGCTGGTATCAAGAAGAAGGCAAGCCTGCGCAGGAGATTCTCCCAGGCACAGTCATCCATATTCCTGCCAACGTGAAGCATTGGCATGGTGCCGCAAAAGACAGCTGGTTTGCCCACCTCGCCTTTGAAATACCTGGCGAGAACACCTCCAACGAGTGGCTGGAGGCTGTGAGCGATGAGGAGTATAACAAGATTAAATAACATAGAATCTCACATTTATAAAGAAGATAAAGTTAAACCCAAATCCTAAAGACCGATTTGGGTTTAATACTTATGTTAAATCTGATAAATCTTGTTAAACAAATCCTATCTTACCTCTCATGTTTATACCTTTGCACGCAAATTTAATAATCTAAAGGATAACATTTTTTAATAAAAAGAGAATTAAAATGAGAGAAGAGACAGAAAAATCGGTAGCCTTCAATCATCATCGGGTTGGCTTCCTGGGACTACTCGTCACATTAGGCATCGTGTTTGGCGACATCGGAACATCACCCCTATATGTGATGAAGGCCATCCTCCATACAGGCGAAGCCATTAACGAGAGCACCATACTGGGCGCATTATCCTGCATCATCTGGACACTCACCCTACAGACCACCATCAAATACGTATGCGTGGCTCTGCGAGCCGACAACAATGGCGAAGGAGGCATTCTCGCCCTTTACGCCCTGCTGCGCCGACTCAAGAGCAAGTGGATTTACATATTGGCTATTATCGGCGCAAGCACCTTGTTGGCTGACGGAATCATCACCCCAGCCATTACGGTTACCACAGCCATCGAAGGACTCGAAAGCATCAGTCCTGATCTGCCGGTCATCCCAATTACACTTGCCATCATCACCATCATCTTCTTCGTGCAACGGTTTGGTACAGAGAGCATAGGTAAGTCGTTTGGAGTGTTCATGCTGCTATGGTTTCTGCTGCTGGGCGTGACGGGAGCAGTCAGCATCACATCTTACCCTCTGATACTCAAAGCCTTCAATCCCTACTACGCTATTGATCTGCTGGCACAATCACCTGAATGGTTCTTAATCCTGGGCGCCGTATTTCTCTGTACCACCGGTGCTGAGGCTCTCTACTCCGACTTGGGACATTGTGGCAGGAAGAACATTACTATAAGCTGGGCCTTTGTAAAGACCATGCTCATTCTTAACTATCTGGGACAGGGAGCATGGGTGCTGAACAATGTTCCGACAGCAATGTCCGTGAATCCATTCTTTTCCATCATGCCGCAGAGCATGCTGATCTTCGCCATCATCATGGCAACGGGTGCGGCAATCGTGGCAAGCCAGGCACTTATCAGCGGCACCTTCTCCATATTGAGCGAAGCCATGAACCTGCACTTCTGGCCGCGTATGCGAATCAAGCATCCTACCCATGTAAAGGGACAGCTCTATATCCCGATGATCAACTTTGCCATGTACATCGGCGTGGTTCTCATCATCCTGCTCTTTCGCGACTCCTCACACATGGAGGCAGCCTACGGACTCGCCATCACCATCACCATGCTGATGACCACCCTTCTGCTCGGTTTCTACCTGCACAGCAAGGGCGTGTCGCGAGTCCTGACGATATTGTTTATGGGCGCATACTGCACCATCGAAGCCATCTTTCTGGCAGCTAACCTGTCGAAGTTTCTCGCTGGAGGATGGTGTACGATGCTTATTGGCGGAATCCTGTTCCTGATGATGTATGTATGGGTTCGGGCCATGAAGATACGACGCCATTATGTCTGCACCAAACCGCTGGATGACTATTATCAGATTATCTCCGACATCAAAGCCGACGAGAGCATCCCCAAGTACGCCTCCAATCTTGTCTATGTAAACCATGCCGACAAGGAAGGCACCGTAGACGACAAACTGCTCTATTCCATCATCAACAAGCAGCCCAAGCGTGCCGATCATTACTGGTTTATAAATATGGAGTTTGTGGATACTCCAGACACGCTTGAGTACAGCTGCGAGCCCCTGATTCCCGACACCCTCTACAGCATTACGATGCACATAGGTTTCCGCATAGAACCACGTGTGAGTCTTTATCTGCGACAAGTGGTGGAAGACCTTGTGGCAAGCAAGAAGGTAGATTTAAGAAGCACCTATCCTTCGCTTCGTAAAAACGGAATACCTGGCGATTTCCGGTTCATCATCATTCATCGTGTATATTATCCGGAGAGTTCCGCCAACCGTCAGCAGAACTTGTTGATGACTTTCTACGCTCTTATCAGCAAGATAGGCATCTACGAACCTAAGGCATTGGGCCTCGACACTTCTATGGTGGTGGTAGAACGTGTTCCGCTCATCATCAACCAACGTAGCGGAAGCATCAGGCGCATCAAGCAAATTGTGGAAGAATAAAAACAAAAAACCGACTGACTTTAGGCACAGTCTATCTTATACAAAGTCAGTCGGTTACTATTTAGAAATCACATGTATCTGGGTCAGCACCAATTCTCTCTGCCTTCAGCGATACGATCTCGAGCATTTCCTGCTGAGAGAGTTCAAAGTCGAACACCTCTATGTCTTCCTTGATTCGGCTTGGAGTAACCGACTTTACCAGTGGCAGCACGCCTGTCTGCATCCCCCATCGGATAACTACCTGAGCCACGCTCTTGTTATGGTTGGCAGCAATAGACTTCAAGAGAGGATTATCCAAAACATTACCTCTTCCAAACGGGCTACATGCTTCCACAAGAATGTTGTTTTTCTGGCAGAACTCCACACACTCCTTCTGGGTGAATCCCGGATGATACTCTATCTGGTCAACCATCGGACAGATGTTTGCCTTCGCCATTACTGACTCTGCATGATGTAGCATGAAGTTGGAAAGACCGATGCTGCGAATCAAGCCCTCTTCATGCAGACGCTCCATCGCTTTCCAAGTATCTACATTCAGCTGATTTGCATCCTTGCCAAACTGCAACTCGTTGGCAGGCCAGTGAATGAGATAGAGGTCGAGATAATCAAGCTGCAAATCACTCAAAGTCTTGTCAAACGCTTTCAAGGTCTTGTCGTAGCCACGCTCCGTGTTCCAAACCTTGCTGGTAACAAAGGGATTCTCACGCTTGATTCCACTTTCCTTGATTCCCTCACCTACGCTCTTCTCATTTTTATAGATAGCAGCGGTATCGATGTGGGTGTAGCCTGCAGCGATAGCAGCTTTCAAAGCTTCAACGCAGGTTGCCCCATCAGGAGTAAGAAACGTTCCGAAACCCGGTGTAGGAATCTTCACTCCATTATTCAATAATATTTCCTTTTCCATAATTAAACTTTTTTCGTTCGATAATATTCTATAGATTAATCTATCATTCTTGGCTGACCGGTAGAAATCTCAAAGCCTGCAGTTACAGGGATTGTTTCTCCAGTGATGGCGCTCGAAGCATCTGTAGCCATGAAGAATACGGCCTTAGCGATTTTTTCAGGTTCTACGATACGCCACAAAGGACTGTTCTGTCTGAACGCCTCCTTGAACTCCTGAGGAAACATGCTGGTGTTGGTAGGACCAGGAGCCACACAGTTTACTCTTACGCCATACTTGCCATAACCCATTGCCATAGAGCGGGTCATGTTGATGAATGTACCCTTCACATTGGTGTTGAAAATACTGTCCCAGTCGGCAGCAACCATCTCGTGAACATGTCCCCAGATAACAATTCCTGCATTGTTTACGACAGCATCAACCTTTCCGAATCTCTCACTTGTCTTCTTATGCAAGGCGTTGACTTCCTCCTCGTTGGCAACGTCTGCCTGGCAGAAATCAATCAGTTCTGCTCCATACTTGCTGCCCAATTCTTGCTTTACCTGAGCCAGGCGCTCTGCATTGCGCCAAGTGATCATCACCTGCCATTTATTACTCAGAAAATGCTCTGCAATAGCCAGACCAATACCTGTAGCTCCACCTGTAATAATAACTGTTTTCATAACCTAATAATTTGTAACTACTCAGCACCAATAGAAGTATCCCCTATAGGCATGAGTGACCATCTTACTGTTTTACAACAGCAAGACGATTACTCATGCCCATAGGGGTGCTGTGTAGTTACGAAAAAAGATTTGTAGGTTAAACGTTGTTAATTTTAACACTTTGAATTAAAAAAGTCGTTTATTAATTATTATCTTTGTAATATCAAATAAGAACTTGAATTGTTAACATTCTTCATTATGGAAAATAATACAGAACTCATTTCACAATGTGAGGCAAGAGCCAAGGAATGGCTCACTCCGTCATTTGACGAGGCCACAAGAACAGAAGTACAGAAAATGCTCGATTCTGAGGACAAATCAGCCCTTATCGACGCTTTCTATCAGAACCTCGAATTCGGTACTGGTGGTTTGCGTGGCATTATGGGTGCCGGAACCAACAGAATGAACAAATATATCGTCGGTATGGCTACACAGGGATTTGCCAACTACATTCTTAAGGCATTCCCCGGAGAGAAGAATCTCTCGGTTGTTGTAGGTCACGACTGCCGTAACAACTCACGCCTTTTCGCAGAAACCGTAGCTGCCATTTTCTCAGCCAACGGCATCAAGGCATATCTTTTCGAAGGTCTTCGCCCTACTCCGGAAATTTCGTTCGCCATTCGTCAGCTCGGCGCTAAGGCTGGCGTGAACGTTACTGCTTCACACAACCCGAAGGAATACAACGGATATAAGGCTTACTGGAGCGACGGTGCTCAGGTCTTGGCTCCGCACGATACAGGCATCATCGAGGAAGTGAACAAGGTGACAATTGAGGACGTGAAGTTCGAGCCGAACAAGGACCTTATCAAGATTATAGGTGGCGAGATGGACTACGACTATATGACAGCCGTACATTCAGCTATGATTGACCAGGACGTCATCAACCGTCAGAAGGACCTCAACATCGTTTATTCTGCCATGCACGGTACAGGCCGTGTTATCGTTCCGCTCTGCCTCCGTTCATGGGGCTTCCAGAACATCAACGTCGTTCCTGAGCAGATGGTTGTAGACGGCAACTTCCCGACCGTTGTTTCGCCTAACCCTGAGAATGCAGAGGCTATGACCCTCGGCATGAAGCTCGGTACGAAGCTTAACGCCGACCTCGTTGTCGCAACCGACCCTGACGCAGACCGTCTTGCCATCGTCTGCCGCGACGACAAGGGCGAGTGGATGATCATCAACGGCAACCAGACAGCCATGATGTTCTGCTACTATATCATCGAGAACAAGAAGAAGCTGGGCAAGCTCCAGCCTACAGACTTCCTCGTCAAGACCATCGTTACAACGGAGGTTATCGCTGAGATAGCCAAGAAGAACAACGTGGAGCTTCGCGACTGCTACACAGGCTTCAAGTGGATTGCACGCGAGATTGCCATTTCTGAGGGCAAGCAGCAGTATATCGGCGGTGGCGAGGAGAGCTTCGGCTTCCTGCCTTACGACAAGGTTCGCGACAAGGACGCTCCTGCTTCCATCTGCCTTATCTGCGAGATTGCAGCATGGGCCAAGGATCAGGGCAAGACTCTCTACGACCTCCTGATGCAGATTTATGCTGAGTATGGCTTCAGCAAGGAGTTTACGGTTAACGTGGTACGTCCGGGCAAGACTGGCGCCGACGAAATCAAGCAGATGATGGCAGCCTTCCGTCAGAACCCGCCGAAGGAGCTTGGTGGCAGCAAGATCTGCGTATGGAAGGACTACCAGAACCTCACTCTTACAAAGGAGGACGGCAGCGTGGAGAAGCTCGACATGCCTGCTACAAGCAACGTTCTGCAATGGTTCTGCACAGACGGCACCAAGGTGAGCGTTCGTCCTTCAGGTACAGAGCCTAAGATCAAGTTCTACATCGAAGTGAAGGATCCGTCGTTCAAGTGTGCCGGATGCTACGAGCGTTGCTCGAAGGATGCAGACAAGAAGATTGAGGCTATCAAGAAGGGTCTCGGACTCGACTAATATTTAAGAACATTCGAGACTGTCATTTATGATGGTCTCGTACAAGCAACATGTCCACTTGAAAGAGTTTTTATTCACTAAACCTTTTAAGTGGACATTGTCGTTTTATTTACTAAAACATCAAAAAATGAATAGAAAGTTGTTTTTAGTTCTCCTGCTCTCCTTTTCTTTAGGTATCGGCTCGGCTAATGCCCAGAACTTTGCACGTAAGGTGAATACACTTATAGGAACGGACTATACAGGAAATACATATCCTGGAGCGCAGGCACCTTTCGGAATGGTGCAGCTTAGCCCTGACAACGGACTGCCAGGATGGGACCGCATAGCAGGCTACTTCTATCCGGACAGCACGATAGCCGGCTTCAGCCATACGCATCTCTCTGGTACAGGAGCCGGCGACCTCTACGACATCTCCTATCTTCCAGCCACAAAGCCTTTCTCAATAGGCGAAGAACCGTTGGGGCTGCATTCCAAATTCAGTCATAAAGACGAAACGGCATACGCAGGATATTATCAAGTAAGGCTGCAGGACTACGATATTAATGTGGAACTTACCGCAACACCACGATGTGGCGTTCAGCGCTATACTTTCCCTAAGAATGGCAAGGAAAGATATGTGGTGCTGAATCTTGCAAAGGCGATGAACTGGGACGCCACAAAGAATTCGGGCATCACGCTTGTCGACTCATTCACAATCGAGGGCTATCGCTTCTCGGACGGTTGGGCAAGAGGGCAGAAAGTATGGTTCCGCACCCGTTTCTCACAACCTATCAAGTCAATTGAAATTGAAAAGACTCCCATATCTTCAGACGCAAACGGATGCGTGGCTTACTTGACGTTCGATGCTGACGGTCCGGAACAGCTTGTTCTGTGTACGTCATTATCAGGTACCGGCAAGGAAGGAGCAAAGAAAAATCTGGAGAAGGAATGTTCAAGTAATGATTTTGATTATTATAAGCAACAGGCTGAGAGACAATGGGATAAAGAACTTGGTAAGATAGAAATAGAAGGCGGCACAAAGAGTCAGCAGACATGCTTCTATACTGCCTTGTATCATGCTATGATTGCCCCCACCCTATTCTGCGACGTGGACGGTTCGTATATGGGACCTGACGGCAAAACTCACGTTCAGACAGCATGGCAGAACTACAGCACATTCTCTTTATGGGACACTTATCGTGCTGCTCATCCCCTTTACAGCATCATCGACCAGAAACGTGCCGGCGACATGGTAAACTCGCTCGTGGCTTTCAGTAAGGAAAACGGCAGGTTGCCGGTATGGAACATGTGGGCTTCAGAGACGGATATGATGATTGGTTATCATGCCGCTTCTGTCATAGCAGAGGCTGTCCTTAAAGGCTTACCGGGTATTGACGCCAATGCTGCCCTGGACGAATGCGTCAAGACAGCCAACCTGGACGATTACAGAGGCATCGGCATGTATAAGAAGTTGGGTTATGTGCCTTACGACATCAAGGAGCCGACACTTGGCGACGACTGGTCGTTGTCGCGCACTTTGGAATACGCTTACGATGATGCCTGCATAGCCGAATTGGCAAAGATGCTTGGAAAGACAGACATTTACAAGACATTCTCAAAACGTACGCAGAATTACCGAAACGTATATAATCCGACATCCACTTTCATGCAGCCTCGCGACTCGAAGGGCGACTTCCAGCCTGACTATTCGCCAGACAACTATACCTCACATATATGTGAAAGCAACGGTTGGCATTATATGTGGTCAGTTCAGCACGATGTAAAGGGCCTTGTAAAGCTCGTAGGCAAGAAGCGTTTCACGGAAAAGCTGGACAGCATGTTCACGTACAGTCCGAAGGCTAATGCAGAACTTCCGCTTTTCAGCACGGGAATGATAGGTCAGTATGCTCAAGGCAACGAGCCGAGTCATCATGTGGCTTACCTTTTTAATAAGATAGGACAACCCGAGAAGACGCAGAAATACATATACGAGATTCTGACCGGACTCTATAAGGACACTCCCGACGGTCTTTGCGGCAACGAAGACTGCGGACAGACGTCAGCATGGTATGTGTTAAGTGCTCTTGGATTCTATCCGCTTAATCCCGTAAGTTGCCAGTATGAACTTGGCACTCCGTTATTCAAGAAGGCCACCATTCATCTTGAGAACGGCAAAGACTTTGTCATAGAGAGCCAAAACCATACCAATGGCAAGTATGAGGTGGAGAGCGCATACATCAACGGCAAGAAGGTGAAGGACTATACCATCGACCACAAGGCTGTGATGAACGGCGGAACCCTAACATTTAAGATGAAACAATAATATGAATCCAGACTTGACATTTTATATCGCCTGCATCCTCATCGCGATAGTAGGATTCTTGGTATTCAAGAAAGTGACCAGCTGTCTGTTTAAGACTGCGCTTACGATAGTGGCAGTCGTAATACTTGCAGCCATTTACTTTATGTACATAAAATGATAACATTAATAGTTGATAGCGGAAGCACCAAGACTTCTTGGTGCTTCGCTTTTTTGCCAGATACGAAATCGGCAGACGGGGCGAGGACTGTTACTACAGAAGGACTTAATCCTGCCGTAATGTCAGCAGAAGAAGTGGAGGAAAAAGTATCTAAAGCCTTAAACCATTGTCTGCAATCCCTAAGCATTTCAGCAGCCGACGTTGACAACGTGTTTTTCTATGGTGCCGGATGCATAGCAGGAAGAACAGGTGTGGTAAGCGAAAGCATTTCCTCAATACTTGTTGATGCAAAGATATACGTAGCTGATGATCTGCTTGGAGCCGCAAGAGCCTTGTGCGGTCATAAGGCCGGCATAGCATGTATTTTAGGAACCGGATCGAACTCGTGTCTGTATGACGGCAAGAATATCGTGGCGCACACTCCTGCGTTAGGATATGTCTTGGGCGACGAAGGAAGTGGAGCTGTATTAGGCAGGAAATTCCTTAATGCCGTATTAAAGCAGACATTACCCGAAAACATCCGCAAACGGTTTCTTCAGGAAAGCGGGCTGGATATGGCTGAGGTCATAAATCGGGTGTACCGCTCCCCTGCCCCAAACCGATTCCTTGCATCCATGTCAAAATACATTCACGGCTATTTGGACGAAAAGGAAGTAAGGGATATCGTGATTGACAATTTCGAGGATTTCATCCGCAACAACATACTTGCTTATGGCGACAAATTCAGAACAATAAATGTTGTCGGAAGCATCGCCTACCACTATAAGGAGCAACTGACAGAAGCTGCAAGCAGGAATGGTTTTCAAATCGGGAAGATAATAAAAAGCCCGATAGAAGGACTGATAGAATACCACATGAGTTAAGAAATTATGCTGTTATTTTAAGTTTTTCAGACTGTGTTACCGAAAACATTTAAAAAATGCAATATCGGGATAGCAGTTTTTATATAAAACATTTGGATTTCTGCAAAATAGAGATTATCTTTGCAGTTAACAAGAAAAAGTAATAAAACTTACAATTGACAAACATACTAAAATAGTAATAACATATAATATATTTTTTAAAAACCTAATTAACAATTATGAGTGAGAAAAGAGTTTATACCTTTGGTAATGGTAAGGCTGAAGGTAAAGCTGATATGAGAAATTTGTTAGGAGGTAAAGGCGCGAATCTCGCTGAGATGAACCTTATTGGTGTTCCCGTGCCTCCTGGTTTCACAATAACAACTGACACTTGCAACGAGTATTATAAGGTAGGTCAGGCTAAGATCGTTGAACTGCTTGCTGATGAAGTAAATGCTGCCGTGGCTCACACGGAGGAACTTATGAACTGTAAGTTCGGCGACCCGAAGAATCCTCTCTTGGTTTCTGTACGTTCAGGAGCACGTGCTTCTATGCCTGGTATGATGGATACCATCCTCAACCTTGGTCTTAACGACGAGGTGGCTGAGGGTATGGTAGCCAAGACTGGCAACCCCCACTTCGTATACGATAGCTACCGCCGTTTCGTACAGATGTACGGCGACGTTGTTCTTGGCATGAAGCCGGAGAACAAGGAAGACATCGATCCGTTCGAAGCCATCATCGAGAAGGTAAAGGAGGAGCAGGGCGTTGTTCTTGACAAGGACCTTTCTGTAGAGTCACTCAAGAAGCTTGTTGAACTCTTCAAGAAGGCCATCAAGGAGCAGACTGGCAACGACTTCCCGACAGATCCTAAGGAGCAGCTTTGGGGTGCCATCTGCGCCGTATTCCGCAGCTGGATGAACGAGCGTGCTATCCTCTATCGTAAGATGGAAGGAATACCTGACGAGTGGGGTACTGCAGTTTCTGTTATGGCTATGGTATTCGGCAATATGGGCGAGACATCAGCAACAGGTGTTTGCTTCAGCCGTGATGCCGGTAACGGCGAGAACCTCTTCAATGGCGAGTACCTGATTAATGCTCAGGGCGAGGACGTTGTAGCTGGTATCCGCACTCCGCAGCAGATCACAAAGATAGGTTCGCAGCGTTGGGCTGAGCGTGCAGGTATCTCAGAGGAAGAGCGTGCTGCCAACTATCCTTCTATGGAAGAGGCTATGCCTGAGCTTTATAAGGAACTTGACGCACTTCAGGACAAGCTCGAGAAGCACTATCGCGATATGCAGGACATGGAGTTTACCGTTCAGGAGGGCAAGCTTTGGTTCCTCCAGACACGTAACGGCAAGCGTACTGGTACTGCTATGGTTAAGATTGCCATGGACCTTCTCCACGAGGGTATGATTGACGAGAAGACAGCTATTCTTCGTTGTGAGCCGCAGAAGCTCGACGAACTTCTGCACCCCGTATTCGATAAGCTCGCTCTCTCTAAGGCAAAGGTTATCACACAGGGTCTTCCTGCATCTCCTGGTGCTGCTTGCGGTCAGATCGTATTCCATGCTGACGACGCTGAGGAGTGGCATGCTGACGGCAAGAAGGTAATTATGGTTCGTATCGAGACTTCTCCTGAGGACCTCGCAGGTATGTCAGCCGCTGAGGGCATCCTTACAGCTCGTGGCGGTATGACCTCACACGCAGCCGTTGTGGCTCGTGGTATGGGTAAGTGCTGCGTTTCAGGTGCTGGATCAATCAATGTAGACTACAAGGCAAAGACGGTAGAGATAGAGGACGTTGTTTATAAGGAAGGCGACTTTATCTCTTTGAACGGTACAACAGGTCAGGTTTACGCCGGTCAGATTGAGACAAAGGCTGCTGAGCTTTCAGGTGACTTCAAGGAGCTTATGGACCTCTGCGACAAGTACACCAAGATGGAGATCCGTACCAATGCTGACACTCCGCATGACGCAAAGGTTGCTCGCACATTCGGCGCTAAGGGTATTGGTCTGACACGTACAGAGCACATGTTCTTCGACGACCAGAAGATCGTTGCTATGCGTGAGATGATTTTGGCTGATACTGTAGAGGGTCGTGAGAAGGCACTTGCCAAGCTCCTCCCCTATCAGAAGGCAGACTTCTACGGCATCCTCAAGGCTATGGATGGTTGCCACGTGAATATCCGCTTGCTCGATCCGCCTCTCCACGAGTTCGTACCCCACGATAAGGCTGGTCAGGAGACAATGGCTAAGGAGATGGGCGTGAGCGTTACGGAAATCAAGAAGCGCGTCAACTCACTTGCCGAGAACAACCCGATGCTCGGTCATCGTGGATGCCGTCTTGGTATCACATTCCCTGAGATTACAGCTATGCAGACACGTGCCATCCTTGGTGCTGCTTGCCAGCTGAAGAAGGAAGGCTTCAACCCACGTCCTGAAATTATGGTTCCGCTCATCGGTACTGTACAGGAGCTCAAGCAGCAGAAGTCTGTCATCCTCGCTACCGCTAAGGAGGTATTCGCAGAGTATGGCGTAGAGGTAGAGTTCGAGATTGGTACAATGATTGAGATTCCTCGTGCTGCCCTTACAGCAGCCAAGATTGCCAAGGAGGCACAGTACTTCTCATTCGGTACAAATGACTTGACACAGATGACCTTCGGTTATTCTCGTGACGACATCGCCACATTCCTCCCTGCATACATGGAGAAGAAGATCTTGAAGGTAGACCCGTTCCAGGTTCTCGACCAGGAGGGTGTAGGTCAGCTCATCAAGATGGCAGTTGAGAACGGTCGCGCCACACGTCCTGACCTCCGCACAGGTATCTGCGGAGAGCATGGTGGCGAACCTTCATCAGTTAAGTTCTGCGCAAAGGTAGGCATGAACTACGCTTCATGTTCTCCGTTCCGCGTGCCTATCGCACGTCTCGCAGCTGCGCAGGCTGCTGTTGAAGGATAAATGAATAGGCGTTGATTATAAACAATTTAGGCGGTAAGTCTTGATAATAAAGGCTTTACCGCCTAAATTAGTTTTGGGAGGTCGGAGCATTTAGATGCACTAATTGAGTCCAAATGCGCCAATTTGTTTACACCTAGTTTACATGTTTCAGAAGGGTGTTTACACCTGTTTACAACAAAATGCATATGGCAACATTCAAAGTATGCGTAAGGAAGCAGCGCAATGATGGCTTCTATCCAGTATATATCCGAGTGACACACAACAGGTCTATCGGCTACATAAAGACTGGCAAACTTGTTAATGATGCAGGACTAAGGCAAGGTGACAGACCCCTATGTGATGAAGTTCTGCTCAAACCGTATTGTGGCATACGTCGAGAGGCTGAATAAAGTCTGGGCAAGACCATTGGACGCTGAAAGACGTGCTGGAGTACATTCAGCAGGAAGACGAGGACATCTGCTTCTCTGACTATGCACGACTGCACCATGACCGCCTAATCAACAATGGCAGGTGCGTAATGCCCGAAACTACGAACTGGCATATCAACACCTCGAAAGGTATGCAAGCACCACGAAGGTAATGTTCTCTCACATGACATCTGCATTTGTGAGCGCATGGATCGCTACACTCACGAAGACACATAGAGCGAAGGAAATATATCATGTTTGCATCCGTCAGATATTTAGAGCTGCCATTAAGGAGTATAACGATTACGACACTGGCATTATTCGCATCAAGACAAATCCGTGGATGAAGGTGAAGAAACCTTCTGCTGACAGACCAGAGCATATCGCCATAACACCACAGGCGTGCCGTGCCTTCTTCTCTGCCCCTCTGCCCGAGAGCCGTTACAAGTCGCCATTACCAGAGCTGGGAAGAGACGTTGCAATGATGATACTCTTTTAGGCGGCATAAACACAGTTGACCTCTACAACTTGCAGAAGAAAGACTACTACGACGGCATCATTCACTACAAGAGAGCTAAGACCAGGGGAAGCCGACGAGACGAGGCATACATGGAAATGCGTGTGCCGCCAATTCTCCTGCCTATAGTAGACAAGTATCTTGCGGATGGTGACGACCCATGTTTATTCAACTTCCACAATAGGCACACAACATCAGACAGCTTCGGTGCCAACGTGAATGGAGGTATCAAGGCTATCTGCAAAAGCATGGGAATGGCAAAGGAAGACTTCTATTGCGCCTATACCTTCCGTCACACTTGGGGTACCATTGCGCAGAATGACTGTGGCGCAAGCATGGCTGAGGTAGCTTTTGGCATGCACCACACGAGCGGACACACCGTTACCAGAGGCTACGTTGTGATAGACTTCACCCCTGCTTGGGAGCTGAACGAAAAAGTTGTGGACTATGTCTTCTTCACCGACAAGGATAGCCACCGTCAGCACCACCACGAAGAAGTAGCCTTTGAGAAGTTCAGTACCAAACGGATGATGAGGGGGACCGTTTACTTCAAGGGTAAGACGTTAGGCGAAGTGCAAGATATCGGTTTCAGCAACGTGAACGAGATAATTGCAAAGCTGGTGCCTTTCATCCCAGACGATGTGCCAATGAGAAGCATTGTGCAGTTCAATATTGAGAATTGCGACAAGCAGCAGGTCGTAGTATATGAGCGTCAGAAGGGCAAAGGTTTCTGACAACACGCAAGGGCATACAAAGAAAACGGCATTGCCTTTTTCTTTGTATGCCCTTCGTTTCGGGAAAAAATCTCACGCACGTTGGAGTCGTCGTCTTTTTCTTTTATAGGGGGTGTGGGTGGGGGAAACTTTTCTTTTTCATGACTTAATACAGATTTGCTTTATCTTGATTTCCTAACTCCCCGCTCACTGGCATTGTTGTCATAAGGAACATTCGAATCGGAGAGAAAGGTGAATAGGTAATTCTGAACTTTAAGGATGCCTCTCTTGAATTTCTCAAACTCGTTATCAAGATGTGTGAAACTTTCACCCAAAAGGTTCTTCATCTTTGTATTCAGTACCTTTATCTTTCTATAGGTAATGCAGTCTTCTTTTATGAGATTTATAGAGTGCTCTATTAGATGAATGAATCTTCGTGACCAGTTCTGACTCAGGTCCAGTTCGTTCAGATACTCTGCATTCCTGAGGAGATGATCCAGACAGACTTGATGATCCTTAACATCATCTTGAAGTAACTCTGGTGTCTGTCCGTCACAAGTGTTGAATTTGGGAGCCCCTTTGGGAACTTGGAATCTATGGCCTTCTGACCTCGCGATTCGGACTGATACACGTATGTAAGTAGGTCGTTCTGGAATTTCCAGTTCCAATGCAGATGCTTTCCTACCGCAGCCCCCGTTTCATCGGCCCTTACAACCGGCGCCGTTTCCAAGCCTCTTGCGTATTTCTTCGTATACAGTATCTGCCTTGCCACTATTCTCTTTTAGTATGTTCTGCACAGTCCCCTCGCTTATATTCTGACCGGAGAGACCGGATATAAGATCTGCAATTCTTTTGAATGGAATACACTGCACGACATTAAGATATGTCACCAGTGCACGAAGGTTGTACCCATACTTGATACGGCAGTTGGGAGCCTCGCAGTTGTTTACACAACCGCATTCACAGACCTTCTCGTAATACTGCTCCTCACTGGTTTCTACGACCACCTTGATATCAACAATCTGTATCTTACGGATCTTACGGCACGGTACATCAATCAAGAGCCGACCGCAGCATTTACAATAGGCAGGTTCGTGCTTTACTATTACATCCGGTTCTGCAAAGGTCTGTAGTGTGTGTCCCTTGTGGCCTGGCTGTCCATCGCTAGGGTTTCCGCTTGGCTTGCGAAGAGACTTTGTCCTGCGCTGCTCACTGGAAGCGATACTTTCTTGGAAAGGAGGAATACTGCTGTTACTGCTGTTCTTCTCGCGCTTTCCTGATGAACTTGACGTATCGTCATCATCTTCCTCGAGTTCCCTGATGCGCTCTTTTGCTACGGCAAGTTCTGACTTTGTAGAAGCAAGTTCTTACTTTAGATTATGTATCTCCACGTCCTTCTGGTTAATGACACGATTGAGAAGTCCGATCTCCTCTGTCTTCTCGGAGTCGGACTTCTCAAGCTTGCGCAGACGCTGGTTTATCTGGCGCAATACAACATCTATGTCAGTACAGTCTCTTGCCATTTTGGGTGCAAAGAAAAGCATTTTTATCCACATGGCAAAATCACGATTTACATCACTTAACGCAGACTTTTGATTTAAGGAAAATGCAAAAACGTATCTCCTGTCAGATAATTTATTGAAGAGCGATAATAGCCAAAGAAGACACGTTGCTCGCATCATCGTAAAAGAACTCGCTAAATGAGCTGTTTTAAACAGCCAACGCCCTCATCGACTCAATCATTAGAGAGTTTGTGACAGTGATGAAAATAAGCAAAATCAAGTTTATGGTTTATTAACAAAAAGTTTTCTATAGGGGTGCTGAGTAGTTACGGGGTGGCTTTGATGCTGTAAAAAAACATAAAAACAGCTTTTTGATTCTCTATAATTGATTTTTATTTTGTAACATGTTTTGTACTTTGTACAATATTTGCATGGCGGACATATTACATTTCAAGGTACGTTTCAACGAGCTTTGCCGTTTGATACCCAAGGTTGCCACAAGGGCAGTTTCAAATATCCTTCCGGCATGGAGATGTACGTTGGACTTAGCACAGAAGAGCAATAATCCACAACAACAAATAATGTTATTCTTCATTTTTTCGTATCTTTGCATTATCTTTGTAAAGGATAGGCTGCATCTCAGCATAATATTCAAGCAAGCTTAATATTCTGCATTCGATTTGCACCATCTTTGTCTCGGAGTTATAAAAAAAGAACTATAACACACCCAAAAAGTATAATAATTCTTACAAGAAAATAGATGGAAAATAGAATCACAACAATGGAGCGAGGAATGCAGCGACGCACCGAATTGCTCTTAGGAAAGGATAATCTTGAGAAAATACAGTCGGCACGAGTGCTAATCTTCGGTATCGGAGGCGTAGGATAATAGTGCGCCGAGGGACTCGTAAGAAGCGGCATACGCAACATCACCATCGTGGACAGCGACCGAGTGTGCGTCACCAACTGCAACCGACAGCTGATTGCAACAAGCCGCACCATAGGCGAAGTGAAGGTAGACGCGCTGCGCAATCGCCTGCAGGAAATCAACCCTGACGCCAACATCACGGCCTATCAGAAAATCTATCAGGCAGAAACAGCCGACGAGTTCCACATGGAAGACTACGACTACATCATCGACGCCATCGACTCACTGAAGGATAAAGCCGACCTCATACTCCGTGCCACCACCCTACCCGAACAAATTACCTTCATATCCTCCATGGGTGCAGCCCTCCGACGCGACCCGTTCATGGTAAGGAAAGCAGAGTTCTGGAAAGTAAAAGGCGCCCCGTTAGCACGAGCCCTGCGCAAGAAGTTCAAGCATAACAAGACTGCTCCAAGTCGCAAGTTCCAATGCGTTTACAGCGAGGAAAAGCCGATGCAGAATATGGGCGTAAACAAAGCCTGCGGCACTGGCGGTTGTCTATGTCCGAAGGCGAAGCTGCTCAGCGGAGAGCGAGGAACGGATACAGCCGTCTATGATGCTCCTGGCGACCAGCAACTCGTGGAACACGAATGGTGCACATCAAAAGCACAAATCAACGGTTCACTCTGCCACATCACCGCCTCATTCGGTATGGCAATAGCAGGAATCGTAATCAACGACATCGTCGAGCGTCAAGACACTTTTAGAGAATCTTGAAACTGAAGATAACGAGGAAAACGTTGTTTATAGATGTTTCCATATTGTTCATCTTGAGTTTTGGGAAAAACTGAAAAGTGCCATGAAATATATCTTTGGCAAAAAGCACAAGGACAGCGATTTCGACGCTTTATTTAATTTTGCCTTCAAGTCATCCACTTTACGCTCTGCTGCCTTGCGCCTCTTAATTTTACTACTGATTGATTTTTCAAAACAGGCTACGGAATGATGTAGGTATTGGTGTGGCAAACTCCATTCGTTCCTTGGTAATGGGATGCACGAAGCACAAAACATAGGCGTGAAGGCATAGGCGGTGCAAAGGATCGTCGCCGTTGCCATACTTCGTGTCGCCGCAGACAGGATGTCCCATGTCCGCCGAGTGTACACGAATCTGGTTCTTACGACCCGTCTCAAGCTTATATTCCACCAGCGAATGCTCCGTCGTCCTTGCCAACACATGGAAGTGCGTCACAGCCAGCTTTCCGCCATTGTCCATCAGCGACGAGTAAGTGACGTAAGCCTTGTTGTCCTTCAGCCAGTTACGTACGGTTCCGTTATCGTCCTCCATTTCGCCACTCACCACTGCCACGTAGCGGCGGTCGTAAACGGTTCCGTGCCAGTCGTGCTCCAAAATCTGCTCCGTGTCGATGTCCTTGGCGTAGATCATCAGACCACTTGTGTCGCGGTCGAGGCGGTGCACCACATGCGCACGGCAACGCTGATGGGTCTTCAGGAAGTAGTCGTCCAATACCGACTTCACGTTCAACGAAGAGTGGCCTGCAGCCATAGAGAGGATGCCAATATTCTTCTCCACCACAACAATCCATCTGTCCTCATACACAATTTTAACATAGCGGCTCTTAAAGGCGCAGTTGTTCTTGCGACGTGCCACCTGAATGCGGTCACCCTTACGAAGCGAAGCATCAAACTGTGTCACCACCTTACCGTTCACCTTAATGCCGCGTCCTTGAAGCGTCGCCTTTATCTTGTTGCGGCTCTCCTTGGCGTGCGAGAGCAGATACTGAAGGAGGGCGTCTGGGGCTTGTTCGCTGACCACATACTCCGTGCAATCTCCCCCACGGCTACTGTAATAGTTTTGCTTATTTGGTTGTTTCATCTTTATTTGTTGTTTCTTTTCTGTCACAAAGTTACTTATATTTTCGCTAATACACTAAAAACAACGTAATTTTGCAACCATGAAAATATTATTAGCCACCATCATTCTCGCAGGAATTCTCTCCTGCCAGTCCTCGAAGCCTGAATTCCGTAGCGTCTCCGTGGACAAGTTTCAGCACCTCATCGCCGACACCTCCGTCATTCGTCTCGACGTACGCACGGCTAAGGAGTTTGCTGAGGGACACATACCCAACGCCATCAACATCGATGTCCTACAACCTGACTTTCTTCAGAAAGCCCTCTCTTCATTGCCACGAAAGCATACAATCGCCGTTAATTGCAGAAGCGGAAAACGAAGTAAGAAAGCTGCTGAAATGCTCGCAAAGAAAGGATACAAGGTCGTAGAACTCGATACGGGGTTTAACGGATGGACTGCGGAAGGAAAGGAACAGACCAAAGAGTAGGACGTGAAGAATGGAGCTATTCTGTGAATTGGTAGAAACCGTGGAATCCATAGTACGTCCAATCGGTATTCTTACATTAAGAATAGTATTTGTCAAGATTAAGTTTTGGAGAAATAAAAAGAATGGAAATAAAAGAAAAATAGCTAATTTTGCAGTTGGAAAACAATACTAATCGCACAAGACATATATGATAACAGTTGATGGACTGACCGTCGAGTTAGGTGGCACCACCCTATTCAAGGATATTTCCTTCCAGATAAACGAGAAGGACCGTATAGCACTTATGGGCAAGAACGGCGCCGGCAAGAGCACGTTGCTCAAGATTATCGCAGGTGTACGCAAAGCGACACGAGGCACGGTTTCGGCACCAAAGGACTGCGTCGTGGCTTATCTTCCGCAGCACTTGATGACGGAAGACGGACGTACCGTCTTTGACGAAACCTGCCAAGCCTTCGCCCACCTGCATGAGATACAGGCAGAAATTGACAGAATCAATAACGAATTGACGACACGTACTGACTATGAGAGCGACGAATATATGCAGCTAATAGAGAAGGTGTCGACGCTATCGGAGAAGTTTTATGCCATAGACATGACCCACTTCGAGGAGGATGTGGAGAAAACGCTTCTCGGTCTTGGCTTCGAACGCTCTGACTTTAATCGTCCCACGAGCGAGTTTTCCGGCGGATGGCGCATGCGCATAGAGTTGGCAAAGTTGCTGCTCAAATCACCTGACGTGCTGCTCCTCGACGAGCCTACCAACCACCTTGACATCGAATCAATAGGTTGGCTTGAGGACTTTATCATCAACAGCTCGAAGGCGGTGGTCGTAATAAGCCACGACCGTAAGTTTGTCGACAACATCACCACTCGTACCATCGAGGTTACTATGGGGCGCATCTACGACTACAAGACCACATACAGCCAATATCTGGAGCTGCGCAAGGAACGCCGCGAACAGCAGATGAAGAAGTATGAGGAACAACAGAAAATGATTGCCGAGACCAAGGACTTCATCGAGCGCTTCAAGGGCACTTACTCGAAGACTTTCCAAGTGCAGAGCCGCGTGAAGATGCTCGAGAAACTCGAACTGATAGAAGTGGACGAAGAGGATACCAGTCATCTGCGTCTGAAGTTTCCGCCAAGCCCTCGCAGCGGCGCTTACCCCGTACAGATGAGCCATGTGGGTATGGCCTATGACAACAAGCAGATATTCAGCGGCGTAAACCTTACCGTTGAACGTGGCGACAAGATAGCTTTCGTGGGACGTAACGGCGAAGGAAAATCCACGCTTGTGAAATGTATCATGGGACAGCTACAGAACCAAGGCAAGCTAAAACTCGGTCATAACGTACAGATAGGCTACTTCGCACAGAACCAAGCTTCGCTTCTCGACGGAGAACTGACAGTATTTCAGACCATTGACGACGTTGCAAAAGGTGAGATACGTAACAAGATACGCGATTTGCTTGGTGCTTTCATGTTCGGAGGAGAGGAATCGACAAAGAAGGTAAAGGTACTCTCTGGTGGCGAACGTACACGCCTTGCCATCCTGAAGTTATTGCTCGAACCCGTCAATCTCCTTATCCTTGACGAGCCGACAAACCATCTTGACCTAAAGACCAAGGACGTGCTTAAGCAGGCTTTGCAAGACTTTGACGGCACGCTAATAGTGGTAAGCCACGACCGAGATTTTCTGGACGGATTGGTCAGCAAGGTGTATGAGTTCGGTCATAGTCGCGTACGCGAACATCTCTGCGGCATATATGAGTTCCTTGAGTCGAAGAAAATGGAAAGCCTCCAGGAACTGGAGAAGAAATAAGAATAAAAAGCATAGAGAAATGGACTCAAATAAAGACAACATCAACATAGAACAACTTTTCCACGACGACCTTCATCAATATCTGCTGTCCATCGGAATGGTGGACGAAAGGCTGCCGGAAGCGCAGGACATCGAGGAACTTTGGCAGAAGATCGGCGAGAGCTATCTGCCCGACGGCATGAGAGAGTTCCGCGACTACCCTACTGTCTCGCTCGGATGGATGATGTTCGTGGGAATGGCGATAGCGAAATACTGGGATACGGACTGGGAGCTTTACAGCAAGGTGGACGACCTGTATAAATACCTGCGTGACCAGCGCGACTTCGACCATATGGACGAATATGTCTGCGAGAAGGTGCTTCTGCTGGACGAGGAGCAACAGGCGGCAATGGCAAAGACGGTGGGCGAATGTGCCTCACGTACGTACAACCTGCTCTGTCATCGCCACCTTGAGCCTGGCACTTCCGAAGCCTTCCGCGCATACGTGGCTGCCCTCCACCAGATGTATCTGATGGGAATGGCTATGGAGCTGAAACGTCTCGGCTATCACATGACTAAGCTGAACTAAAAAACATACTAACCTAAATAAAGAACTATGAACTGGAAAAAATTACAGAACGGATCTGACATTAGAGGCGTGGCTCTCGAAGGTATCGAGGGCGAAAACGTCAACCTTACTGAAGAGGTGATCATGACAATCGGCAAGTCGTTTGTCTGCTGGTTGAGAAAGACAATGGGCGTGGAGAATCCTACGATTGCCGTAGGTATGGACTGCCGCCTCTCTGGTAACGCCATCAAGGGTGCCTTCATAAAGGGTGCGACTGAGGCTGGTGCCAACGTCGTGGACTGCGGCTTGGCTTCGACTCCTGCCATGTTTATGACCACCATCAGCGACACGGTAAAGGCTACGGCTTCGGTTATGGTGACAGCAAGCCACCTGCCGTTTAATCGTAACGGACTTAAGTTCTTCACTCCCAAGGGTGGACTGGACAGCAAGGACATCGCTGCCATCCTTGAGATTGCCGAGAACGGCGAATATGCTTACGACGGCGCAAAGGGCAACGCCACGGTCATGGACTTCATGTCAGTATATTCACGCCACATTGCCGACTATATCCGTGAGGGCGTGAAAGCCGATGACTATGACCATCCTCTCAAGGGCATGCACATCATCATGGACGCAGGCAACGGCAACGGAGGCTTCTTCGAGAAGATTCTGCGTTCGCTCGGAGCCAATACGGAAGGCAGCCAGTTTCTTGAGCCGGACGGTCACTTCCCCAACCATATCCCCAATCCTGAGAATGCTGAGGCTATGGCTTCGGTATGCAATGCCGTGGAGACCACCAATGCTGACCTCGGCGTGATTTTCGATACTGACGTTGACCGCTCTGCCATCATCGGACGTAAGGGCGAACCCATAAACCGCAACTCGCTCATAGCACTCATCTCTGCCGTAATTCTGGAGGAACATCCGGGAAGCACCATCGTTACAGACTCTGTAACGTCTGACGGTCTGGCAGAATATATCAGCAGCAAGGGTGGCAAGCACCATCGCTTCCGCCGTGGATATAAGAATGTCATCAACGAGGGCATCCGCCTTAACGAGAACGGCGAAGAGTGCTGGCTTGCCATCGAGACTTCAGGACACGCTGCCCTTCGTGAGAACCACTTCCTCGACGACGGCGCATATCTCGCAGCAAAGCTCATCGTTCATGCAGCAAAGATGAACAGAGAGGGCAAGCAGGTGCACGAAATAATCGCTTCGCTCAAGCAGCCTAAGGAGAGCAAGGAGATAAGAATAAAGCTGACCGATCCGGACTTCAAGGCTTACGGAGCAAAGGTTCTGGAGGACATGAAGGCGAAGGCAGAGGAAATGTCCGGATGGACAATCGTACAGCCCAACTATGAGGGTCTGCGTGTCAGCTGCACCAATGCCGACGAAGAGGGTTGGTGGCTGCTGCGTATGTCGCTCCACGATCCAGTAATGCCTCTCAATATCGAGAGCAACGTGGAAGGTGGCGTAGAGGCTATAGAAAGAAAACTTAAAGCAATGGGACTGCTTTAAGAATTATGATTTTTGAGTTTTGAATTTTGAGTTGTTCTCGGCTTCGCCTGCGATTATGAATTATTCAATTAGGATTTTCAGAATAATTCAAAATTGGATAATTCATAATGCGCGTAGCGCACAAATTCAAAACTCAAAATTCAAAACTCAAAAATCATTTTTTACTTGAACATTCCGTACAATGCAGAATCTATCTTGTCCGTAATTTTTCGGAATGCCTCAGGATCCGACTCGAACTTCTGGGTGTCGCCGTCCACTATTATCAGCCTTCCCTTATAGTCCTTAATCCATTCCTCATATCTCTCGTTCAGACCTGTGAGATAGTCGATGCGTATGGTCTGCTCGCACTCACGTCCTCGCTTGCCAATCTGATTCACCAGATTCGATACCGTGGAGCGGATGTATATCATGAGGTCAGGCAGCTTCACGAGAGTCATCATCGTATCGAAGAGATCCGAATAGTTGTTGAAGTCGCGGTCTGACATATATCCCTGTCCGTGAAGGTTGGGCGCGAAGATGCAGGCATCCTCAAAGATGGTGCGGTCCTGAATGATGTCCTTGTCGCTCTGGCTGATTTCCACCACCTCCTTGAAACGCTTGTTAAGGAAATAGATCTGGAGATTGAACGACCAGCGCGACATATCCTTATAGAAGTCGTCAAGATAGGGATTGTGTTCAACGGGTTCGAAACGAGGCGACCAGTTATATCTTTTTGCCAACATCTTGGTTAGTGTGGTCTTGCCACTACCGATGTTTCCGGCTATTGCTATGTGCATTTATTCTTTTGTTTTTTATTGGATTGGGTAAGATTAAATGGATAATACGGAGTCAATCTGGTCCGTTATCAGCTTCAGGTCTTCGGGGCGCGTCTTATAGTCGAGTTTGTCCACATCGATGACCAGCACCTTACCCTTATATTTGTTACGGATGAAGTCATCGTATCTGTCGTTCAGTCCTTGCAGATACTCGATGGGGATTTTCTGCTCATACACACGTCCTCGCTTCTGGATGTTCTCCACGAGGTGCGGCACGGAAGACCTCAGATAAATCATGAGGTCAGGCAGCTTCACCTTCTCCACCATAATCTCGTAAAGCTCCATGTAAGTCTCGAAGTCGCGGTCGCTGATGTTGCCCTGCGCGTAATTGTTGGCGGCAAATACGAAGACGCCTTCATGAAGGGTACGGTCCTGGATGATGTTGTTCTCCGATTCAGATATCTGAAGAACATCCTTGAAGCGCTCCTTCAGGAAGAACACCTCCAAGGCAAACGACCATCTATGTAAGTCCTTGTAATAGTCGTTCATATAAGGATTGTCGACGACTTTCTCGTAGCGCGGTTCCCATTGGTAATGCTCGGCAAGCATCTCCGTAAGCGTGGTCTTACCACTACCGATATTTCCTGCTATTCCTATATACACTTGTCTGAAAAATTGTATTTTTTAGTGATTTCTTTTTTTACTTTATCTTGCTATACTTATACTTGCCGCCGGTTATCTCCTTCAGAGTGAGATTGCGATAGAAGATGCTATACATCTCCGTTGACTGGCTTCCGAGTCGGAAACGCACGCCGTCGTCCTCATAGATGAAGCAGATGTTGCCTTTGTCTCCGATTGCCATAGACGAGTAAGCCGAATAGCCGTCGGTTATCTCATATCGCTCCCATCCGTCTTTCCAGTTTTCGGGAGAAGCCCAGTCGGCTGCAGAACGGAATGCTTTCCAGTATACCGACACGTGGCTGCGGCGCTCAAGGTTGGAAGGATGATTGCCGGGGGTGCCGCGGGGTACGGACTGAAGGGCTACGTACACACGACTTCCGTCCTTTGCCTTAGCCGGCACAAGGAGAATCTCGCCGTTGCAGTTATTGTTGATGGTGGCTGTTCCTCCGTCAGGATTCTCTGAAGCCACCGGCTGTGCCCAGCTGCCCTGACCATAACTGTTGTCCCCATAGCTGAAGACATTAAACCATCTGCCGTCCTTTCCGCTACGACGGCAGCTCAGCAGCACACGGCCGTCAGGAAGTTCCTCCAGCTTCGCCTCGTCGCCCTCAGGAGCAGGACGTGCGTCTGCACCACCAAGCGGAGTCCAAGTATCGCCGAAGTCGTCCGAATAGACCACCAAGCTACCCTCATTGGTCACCACAGCCGAATAGATGCGATAATATTCTCCACGCTTTATCATGCGGCTCTGACAGATACGACCGCTTGTGAAGAAAAGACGGAAGATGTTGCCATGACCACGATAGAGGTCGTAAATCTGAGAGGTCACCTCTCCTCCGTTCCATATGTTTCCGTTGTCATCGCTATAGTAGCGTCCCACCTTCAGGGCTTCGCTATAGTCGCCCGGAACGGTAATCTTCGAACGTCCGTAGCCCACATCGCCCGAACCCGTCATTATGAGCATGCGTCCTGTCTCGCGGTCACGCACCACGGCAGCATCACCATGACTCTGGTCGTAGCCTCCGTTGCCGAATCCCTTTACGGCACACTTAGGCGAAGTCCATGTACGTCCTCCGTCCTTGCTGTGGCGCACCTCTATGCTGATGTTGCCCACGGATCCCACGTCGCCCCAACTGGTGGCGTCCGTAACACCCGAACGGTTGTCAGCAAAGGCTATGACGTTTTTGCCGTTAGCAACGATGGCAGGTATACGATAATATTGGTGGCGCGTGGTGTCGGTCTGCCAGAGCATGGTCTGTGCCCAAGAAACCGAGCAGGCAAGCGCCAATCCAAGAGTAAGAGAGAGCTTCTTCATTTGTTTTAGTGAAATGTTATAAAGTTGAAAAAGCTCTATTTATTGATATAGTCCAGAATCTGCTCTGCATGAATCTTCGTCTTGATCTCCTTCGGAGTGAATATCTTCTGGATGATGCCGTTTTCGTCAACGAGGTAAGTGGTGCGAAGGATGCCTATGGTCTTTCTGCCGCACGCCACCTTCTCTCCCCAGCAGCCAAGCTCCTGCAAGAGCGTAGTCTCCGTATCAGCGATAAGCGGAAACTCCAGTCCCTTCGCTTCAGCAAACTTCTTCTGCGCAGTCTGCTTGTCCTTGCTGACGCCGATGATGTCGTATCCTGCCGCAGCCAGTTCGTCCTTATGTGCCTGCAAAGAGCATGCCTCTGCCGAGCATCCGCTTGTATTGGCTTTTGGATAACTGTAAAGCACTATCTTGCGTCCACGATAATCACTTGCCTTAATCTCACGTCCGTCCTGGTCAACACCCAGAACCTCAGGTATTTTATCTCCGATTGTCATAATATTAATATGATGTCTGTAAAGTTAACAATACTGAACTTTCAGTAAATAATTATGCAAAGTTATAATAATTCCTGTGCATTTGCAAGCCTCAAACCACTCTTTTGCAATCCAATAGTTGGTTAAATAGTATTTAAAGGCCGAAATGTGACATTTTTTTTGTAACTTTGCACCTGCTTTGTACTATGCGTATACAAATCGCAGCGCGGCACAGCACTTAAATCAAACAGTATGGCACAGAAAATTTTATTTGTCAATCAGGAGATTTCTCCGTACGTACCCGAAACCGTATTGTCCGTAATGGGACGCGACCTTCCGAGCAAGATGCAGGAAGAGGGTCTTGAGATAAGAACATTCATGCCCAAATGGGGCAATATCAACGAACGCCGAGGACAGCTCCATGAGGTTATCCGCCTTTCTGGCATGAACCTCGTGATTGACGACACAGACCACCCACTTATCATTAAAGTGGCATCAATCCCCCAGAGCAGACTTCAGGTCTACTTCATCGACAACGACGACTACTTCATGAAGCGCAAGATGACATGCGACGAGAACGGCGAGGAATATGAAGACAACGGCGAAAGAGCCATCTTCTTTGCACGCGGCGTACTTGAGACAGTCAAGAAGCTCAGATGGTCGCCGGAGGTAATTCATTGCCAGGGTTGGATGTCTTACGTCGTGCCCCTCTTCACAAAGGCTGTCTATAGTGCAGAACCAATCTTCGCACAGTCAAAGATTGTTACTTCTGTATTTAAAGAAGGTCTCACAAAGGGATTCGGCGACAACTTTAAGAACTGCCTCGAATTTAAGGACGTCACCGTGGACAGCCTCGCTGCCTACAAGGACGACTTCGACTTCATGGAGTTCAGCAAGCTTGCCATTGACAACAGCGACGCCGTAGTGGAGGCAGAAGCCGACGCTTGCCCCGAGCTTATCGAGTACGCCAAGAGCAAAGGCATACCCGTACTGGCTTATCCTGGAGAGGACTACACCTCTGCATATAAGGAATTCTACGCAGCTCTCTAACTAAGAGCCTGATGCGTAGATGTATATAATATATTGTAACAGGTTAACTTATGAACATCAAGTATATGGCAGGCATTGCGCTTGCCGCTTTCACGCTCTTCTCATGCGACGACACCACCGACACCATCGGCGGTTCGCTGACTGACAATGTGGACAAGCTCGAGATTTCCACAGACACATTTCAGGTGGAGACACGCTCCATTCTGGCTGACTCGGTTCTCTCACGTTCCGTCACAGGATATCTCGGCAAGGTGCGCGACCCCGAAACGGGAGCTTACATGACCGGCGACTTCATGACGCAGTTCTATACGCCTGAAGGATTCAGCTTTCCAGAAAAGGACAGCATCGTTAGCAAAAAGGACGGACTGATAGTGGCTGACTCGTGCGACCTCCGTCTTTACTATACCGGATTCTACGGCGACTCGCTGGCGACGATGAAGGTTACGGCAATGGAGCTCAACAAGCCCGTGGACGAGCAGAAGTTCTTCTATTCCAACTACGACCCCGAGAAAGAAGGCTATGTGAAGAGCGACTCTAAGGCAGGCAGCCGAATCTATACTCTCGCTGACCTCAATGTGGACGAGAGCACAAGAAAGAAAAGCGACTATATGCCTAACATCCGCATTGCGCTGGACAAGCCATATAAGGGCTATGACAATTTTGGTTCGTACATCATTAATATGTATTATGAGCATCCTGAATACTTCAAGAACTCATATTCGTTTATCCACAATCTTGTGCCAGGCTTCTTCTTCAAGACACAGAGCGGACTGGGATCGATGGCGTACGTGACGCTCTCACAGCTGAACGTATACTTCCGCAACAAGACCACCTACACCAGTAGCGACGGCACAAAGCGCGATACCATCATCAATGCCATGGCTTCGTTCCCCGGAACTGAGGAGGTGCTGCAGACCACTACCATCAACAACGATATGTCTACGCTCCGTCGACTTGTAGATGAGGATCGTTCATGCACATACCTCAAGTCGCCCGCCGGCATCTTCACGGAGATGACGCTCCCCGTAAACGAGATTGTGGCAGGACATGAGAACGACACTATCAATACGGCTAAGATAATGCTGACACGCATCAACGACGGCGTACAGCAGAAAGCTTACCGTCTTGGCATCCCGCAGACCCTGCTGCTCCTGCCGAAGGCTGATATGTATAGCTTCTTCGAGAAGAACCAGATAGCCGACTACAAGACGTCTTATCTGGCTTCCTACAACAGTTCAAGCAACACATACACCTTCAACAACATCGGAGGTCTGATAAAGCACCTCAACGAGACGGCAGACAAGACAAAGGCTGACTGGAACAAAGTGGTTATCATCCCCGTAACCGCCACCTACACCACCATCGACCAAAGATCGGTTCTCACAAAGGTGACGCACGACATGTCGCTCACGTCCACAAAGCTGGTTGGAGGCCCCAACACAAAGAACCAGATTACTGTCATATACAGTAAGTTCAAGTAACGGAATCTATGGCAGACAATTTCTTGGAACGTCAAAGACGCGACTACGAAGAGAAAAAGGCTGGTACAGCCCGACGCCCTCAGATAAGGAGCGTTAAAGAAATTCTCCAAAGAGCAAGACAGAACTTTAACAACGACTGATCACTCAGTCTGCATACAACAAGAAAGCAGGAGGAAGAATCCATATAATCCCGGATTCTTCCCCCTGCTTTCTTTATATTATCGATCGATTCACTCCGAAGGCATCATATTCCACGTTTCCTTCTCATTCACAGACATACCCAGATGCTTGCGTATTTCCTTTACGAATATCGTGCCGAGCGTTGCTTGCTTATGCGCACCAACACCCGAGACTGTTCCGAACGCCAATCTCGTCTTGGGCTTTGTGGTGGCAAGCTGATGCAGCGTGCGGTCACCGAAGATTACGTATGGCGGCACTCCCCTCTCTGCAGCCAACTTAACACGCAGCTTACGCAACTTCTCGAACAACTCCATGTCCTCCGTTGCACCGCCGAGGTCCAACCCCACAAGCGGCTGCTCACGGAGCTTCTGCTTCCTACCCTTCACCGTCAGGTCCTCATGCACCACCACAGCCAGCTGCGCCTGCTTACGACCGAATAGCACATCCTCACCCTGCGGAGTCACCTTTATGTGCGAATTGTCCTTATAGTCAATTTCTATGTAGCCCAGATGCAGCATCTGCAGCAGATAGTCCTGCCAGTCCTTGAACGGCACATCCCTGCCACAGCCGTATGTCTTCAGCATATTATATCCCTTCTGATAAAGCTCCTGATTGGACGTGCCACGCAAGATATCGATTAGGAGGCGGAAACCTATCTGCTGTTGCGTCCTCATAACCGCCGACAAAGCCTTCTGCACCAATATCGTTCCGTCAAACCTCCGTGGCGGATTCTTACAAACGTCGCAGTTGTCACAGTCATGATCCATCGTCTCGCCGAAATAGTTGAGCAGGATACGTCGACGGCACACCTGACTCTCCGCATACTCCTGCATACGCTCCAGTTTCTCGTTGTTGATGTCCTGCTGTCCACTCTCCTCCGCAAACTTCCTCAGCGTGATGATGTCGCCGACCTGATAGAAGAGCACCGTCTCGCACGGCAGACCGTCACGTCCACCACGACCAATCTCCTGATAATAGCTCTCAATGCTCTTCGGCAGATTATAGTGCACCACGAAGCGCACATTACTCTTGTCGATGCCCATGCCGAAAGCAATGGTGGCACACACCACATCTATTTCGTCGTTGATGAAAGCCTCCTGCACCCTATCACGTCCCGACGCAGACAGTCCGGCATGATAAGCCATCGCCCTCACGCCCTTCTCCTGCAACTTGGCAGCAACACTCTCCGTGGTCTTACGACTCATACAATATATGATGCCGCTCTCGCCCGGATGACGAGCTATGAGTGCCATGATGAAGCGTTGCTTGTCCTTGGCGGAATATCCCCTGCGAACGTCCAACGAGAGATTAGGACGGTTAAAGGACGACACGAAGACAGTAGCCTCTCCCCTATCGTCCTTCGTCAGTCCAAGTTGCTGCACGATGTCCTCCTTCGTTATCTTGTCCGCTGTAGCAGTAAACGCAGCCACAGGCACACCAGGGAAAAACTCCTTCAGCTTGCCCAGCTGCGTATATTCAGGACGGAAGTCATGTCCCCATTGCGAGATGCAATGAGCCTCGTCCACAGCGAACATGCTCACCTTCAGCTTTCCAGTAGGCGACGTGCCAGACGAGTGATGTAGCACACCGAACTGTATCTCCGACAACAGACGTTCCGGCGAGACATACAGCAACTTATATTCGCCCCTGTAAGCCCTCTCCGCTATTTCCCTGTTCTCCTCCTCCGAAGCGTTGCTGTTAAGCGCAGCTGCCTCGATGCCGTTGGCACGCAGATTCTCCACCTGGTCTTTCATGAGCGAGATGAGTGGCGACACCACCACAGCCGTACCCTTCATCATCAGAGCCGGTATCTGATAGCAGATGCTCTTGCCACCACCCGTAGGCATCAGCACCAAGCAATCCTTCCTCTCAAGTATATGCCTTATGATATCCTCCTGCAAAGGACGAAACCGTTCATATCCAAAATATTCTTTAAGCGTAGCACGCATTGACAATTCATTCATAAGGCAAAGTTACGCAATTATACTGGAAAAAATCATAAATAAATCGGTAACTTTATATTATCAACATACCCTAAAAATAAATCGCTCACTCCAGATTCTCTGCTTTTACACCAGGTATGGCTTCGAGGCAGCGATGGGCGTCGGCGGAACGGAGGTTGATGCCGATGGACTTTCGGGATGTCGGGCGTATGTCCTGGGCTGCAACGGCAGGAACTATCTCGGCGAAGAAGAGGCTGTCGAAGGAACAATCGACGGGACAGTCGCCGTCGTCCTGCATTCCTCCCTGGCCGAAGGCGGAGAGATCGTCAAAGCGGACGTAACGCACTCCCTTGCTGTCGGTAAGACCGAGGCAGAGCATGTCGTCCTGTCCGCCTATGGAGGCATAGACCACCTCGGCGGCAGAGCTGCGCTTGAAGATGCGGTCGCGGTCACGCTTGAGAAGCTGCGAGACGGGGATGCGACATACACGACCCGTGTCGTAGACCATTACCAGCCAACGGTCTTCCTCCTCCTCGTGTACGGCAATCTTGAGGAGCGCCGGCTGATAGTCGTCCTCGTCCAGCACCTTATAGTTGCCGTCCGCCATGATGCTGATGACAGCCGAGACGGGTAGGTAATTGTCGTAATCGTCATACTCATGCAGGATGTTGTTGCGTGAGCGTGACGTCTGGACCGTCCACTCCCCTGCCTCATCGTAAGAGGAAGAGTCGGCTGGCGTTTGCTTCTCGGCTATGGGAGCCGGAGACGCCTCCTCTACCGGCAGATCGGTCTGCGGCTGATGCTGCGCCGCCCATGCCCTACGCTGCGAGAGGAAGCTCTCACGATAGGTGTCGTTGACGCAACGTGCCGAGGTGCCCATACGCTCATAGTAATTGCCATCCACCATGATGGGGGTGGGACACGGCTCGATGCGTATGATGAGAACGTCCCCCTTGATGGTATTGTCAAAGTTGGTGTGGACGTAATGGGCAGCCTGCTGACCGAGGTCTTGTGCCACGCAGTTGTCTACGTAGACCTTATACTTGTCGCGAGATCGTGAGAAGAGCGGATGCTTGAGATCCTCGTCGATGCCCATCTCATAGCCGATGTCAGACACACCTATATATAATGTGCCGCCTTCCGCATTCAGGAAGGCACAAATTTCCTGCATTATCTTGAGGCGTTGCGCCTTGATGTCCACGCGCATGGACGACTCAGGATAAATGATGGAAGTCTTGAACTCCGTATGGAAGTCCTCCGAACCGTAATTCTTCTTATTTGAATGGTTCTTGTCGAGCTTGAGCAAGGACCTGATTTTGTCAAGGATGTCGCCCGCCTGAGTGAGCAGCCCGGCCTTCTTCACGGTATTGTGCGCCATGACGAGGGAGGCAAGCTGCTGCAGCTGCGGATTCTCGTTGTTGAGCGACTTGCCGTAGAGATAGTCATAATAGTCGTCTTTATTGATGCAGCCGATAATCTGGAGCTGCTCGAAGTCGTGGCGCAGAGTGGCGTTATGATAGATGAATGCGGCATCGTTCTCCTCCTGACGATGTATGGCCTCAAGGCTGATGGAGTCAGAGACGGCAAACTCGTTGAGGAGTTCGAGGAGGCGCAGACGGCTGGCGTAATAATTGATTCGCTCGTCATCGGCAAGGAGCTTGGCGATGAGACGGCAGTAAGAGAGATAATTGTAGGCACGTACGCTGTCGTTCTCGATAGTGGCCTTGGCGTCAATTATGAACATCAGCTCTCGGACACTACGCTTGTCCATAGTGCGCACTTCCTCCTCAGCGGCAGAGTTGCCCGTCACGATGTCATAAACCTCGCCTCCGGCATAATTGACCATAAGACGATGGAAAGCCTCAGCCACGGAGATGTGGCGAAGGTCTGAATAGCCGTTGAAGGTGGAGGCGATGAAGCCGTTGGTGCCCTTGGCAAGGCAGTCCACCTCCACGACGGCTCCCTTATAGAGGTCGTCCATGGTGATGTCGGGGCTGGGCGATACCGAAACCGACAGTCCCTCATAGCTGATGGCTGGCACACACTTGGCACCAGCCGCACCCTTATTGACGATGCAGGTAAGGACAGAATCGTAACCGAGATGTTCCTCACGATACTGCTCCATAAACTCCGTTATGTATTCGGACATGCCGAAGACGTAAGTGCCGTCAGCATTGATGGCCTTGACGTATACGTCGAGGATGAGCGGCTTGCCGTCTTTCTCGAACGTGGAGACGCCGATGTCGCCGGGATAATAAGGTGAGCAGTCTGTGCGGATGTCCAGCGTGCCCGTGCCCTCCACCTCGTCGTTGACAATCTTACACTCGAAAACCAACGTGCCGGGGATGCGTCGGAAGATGATGACATGTGTCTGGTCGTCGATGTCGAGACTATTAATCTTAGACTGTATGAGAGAAGACTGTGCTGAGAAGACAGCTGTGTAAAGATACTCCCACAACTTCTTGTACTGTCCGATGGTCTTGTATGTGCAGTTGCGAAGGTCGGACGGAATCTTCTCGTCAAGCTCCACCCCGAGTCCGTGCCACAACTTCAGCTCTGAGGGCAAGGCGCTGTAACGACTGCCCATCATAGGAGGAGTGGATGGCATGAGGGTAATGGACGAATGATTGACAAGAAGGCGGGTCTTGCCGGAACGGAACTCAGCCCCGTCGAAGTCTTCCACGCTATTGTCGTCAATCTGCGAGCAAAGCATATTGGCCATGATGAAAGCGTCGTCACAATCGAAAGGCAGGGAAAAGTCGATGTCGGCATCCGTAAAGAGAGAAAGGAAAGCCTTATTGAGCGTCTTCTCGGGTTCGCTGACGTTCATGAGCGATACGAGGCGATAAAGCGTGGAGAGATTGAGAGGAAGGTCTATGTAGGGTGATGTAAGGTTCTTCGCCAGCATCAGCTCTATGGCAAGCGTGCTTATCATGGTCTCGCGAGCGGCAGAGTCGGTCTGGAGCTTGTCGTTCTCAGGATAGAGGCGCGAGACATAGAGGTCGAGTATCTTAAGTAGCTGACGCTGGAAGGGCGGACGGCGCCACAACGAATCGGGCTGCGAACGGAGCGAGGAAAGGATGAGCGATATGGTCTGCTGCATGACGGAAGCGTCAAACATGAAGATGCCGAGGATAATGCCGAAATGCTTGCGAGGATGATAGATGAAAGCCGATTCAGAGAGGGTCTTGAGGACATCTTCCACATAGCCGACCGCCTCGCCACTATCTACCTTCTCCATAGCCTGAACGCAATAGCCAGTCTGCTCTATTATCTCCGTGAAGCGTTGCTCCAGTAGGCTGCGCTCCACAATCGTGCACTTCGGAAGGAAGGCAGGCGAAGCAAGGGCGGCAAGAGACCGGCGGCGGATGTCAGAAAGCACTTCGGGAAGTTCCTCCTTAGGCGTGGACGTTACGACGTGCTGAAGGAAGGAGCCGAACGCCGTGCTGAACGTCTCGATGTCAGAATCGCTGAGGACAAGAGTGCGTAAAGCCGGAGTGTTCCAGACGCAGTCGCCAATAATGGATGCGATGTCGGCATCCTTAAGCGAAAACTCGGACGCGGCAGCACCCAGAGTGGAGATAAAACGTACCTCCATGTTTTTCTGTAAGATATTAAGTATCTGACACTTGACACGTGGCGTTAAAGCAGAATTGATGGTAGGGATCCAGTTCATAAGTGCCGTAAAGCCATAATTGTCCTCAAGCACAAACTTATCGTCCTTTATATACTTAATCTGAAATTCCACTTCGTCACCTATCTTATACCGCTCCTGCATAAGACGCTGGATGTTCTGCGACATATAGATGCCCCCGTTGTCGGTTTGATAATAAATGCAGTCAATAAAATCAGGCTTGGGTTGTTGTCGCTGGAACGCCAACTGCGACACCTGATAAATCTTGCCTTCATGTTCAACAATAAACTTATGACGGTCTTCATCTATTCGGACCACTTTAACTTTCAGAAAATGCAAATTGCTCATATTAATAAATAGGTTTGGTTAATGATTAGCTTGCAAAATAACAAAAAACATTCAATTTCGGGCGTATAATAGGCGAAAATTTATGGTTTGTTAAAAGAAGAGGTTAGACAAAAAGTAGTAACTTTGCATAAAACATACATTTTAAGAAAACATTAACGACAATGGCAAACATCAAAATCACAACCACTATGGGCGACATCACAGTACGCCTGTACGACGAGACCCCACTCCATCGCGACAACTTCGTAAAGCTGGCTTCGGAGGGATATTATGACAACGTGCTGTTCCACAGAGTGATAGAGAACTTTATGATTCAGGGCGGCGACCCCGACTCGAAGAACGCTCCTGCCGGAAAGCAGCTGGGCATGGGAGGTCCTGACTATACCATCAAGGCAGAGATAAAGCCCAACCTCTTCCACAAGCGCGGCGCCCTGTGCGCAGCTCGCATGGGCGACGAGGTAAACCCGAACCGTGAGTCGAGCGGCAGCCAGTTCTATATTGTTTGGGGCGACGTGTATAAGGCTTCGCAGCTGAAGCAGATGGAGAAGCAGATGAAGCAGAACCAAGTGACCATCACCTTCAACGACCTCGTGACATACCACAAGGAGGAGATAATGGAGATGCGCCGCAACCGTGACCGTGCCGGTCTGCAGGACATGCAGGAGCGTCTGATGAAGGAAGCACAGGACATCTGCAAGGCTAATCCCGTAGGACTGAGCGAGGAGCAGATGGAGGCATACACGACCATCGGCGGCACTCCACACCTGGACGGACAGTACACGGTATTCGGCGAGGTGACGGAAGGACTGGACGTGGTGGAGAAAATCCAGTCTGTGAAGACGCAGCGTGGCGACCGCCCCTGCGAGGACATCAAGATATTGAAGACAGATGTACTGTAAAGACAGCATAGAGTCGGCATACTGCTTCTTCCACCAGAAGTGGAGAGTGTATGCCCACTCCACCATACCGTCCCAGAAGGACGACATCGAGTATGCCATCTCTTCCTACGTGCAGGATATGGACAAGGCGCTATACAGCCATATAGCACACGGAAAGGAGGAATTTCTGTGCGAACACCTGACGTTCGCTTCCGACATGCAAAGCGCCCTACATGACCTGGAAAACATGATGTGACACCTTTTTCTAAAAACAAAACATTATATGAACGACAAGGCTCTTACTATATATAAGGCAAGTGCTGGTAGCGGAAAGACATTCACGCTTTCCGCAGAATACATAAAACTGCTTATCCTAAATCCTAACAGCTACCGAAGCACTCTTGCCGTGACCTTCACCAACAAGGCGACGGAGGAGATGAAGATGCGCATCCTCAGCCAGCTATACGGCATCTGGAAACAACTGCCAGACTCGAAGGGATATGCGGACAAGATAAAGAAAGAGCTGGGAGTCGGCGACAAGTTCCTAACGGAGAGAGCCGGCATAGCCCTTCACAACATCGTAAGCAACTACAGCTACTTCAGAATAGAGACCATCGACTCTTTCTTTCAGAGCGTGCTGCGCAATCTCGCAAGAGAGCTGGACCTGACAGCCAACCTCAAGGTGGAGCTGAACGACGAGGACATCGAGTCGAACGCCGTGGACCAGCTCATAACCGAACTGCGCGATAAGGACGACTTTCTGAAATGGATAATGGACTTCATCCAGGAGAACATCGACGAAGAACACGACTGGAACGTCATCGGAAACATCAAGGAATTCGGCAAGAACATATTCAAGGAATTCTATAAGACACACTCGAAGGAGCTGAACAAGAAGCTGGCGGAGAAGGGGTTTTTCGGACGTTATACCCACACGTTGCGCCAACTCAGAGACAACGCCAAGAAAGACATACAGGCAGGAGCCGATCGCTTCTTCCAGGCGCTGGAGGAAAGAGGATATACTGTGAACGACCTGAGCAATAAATCGAGTGGCGTGGCTGGCTACTTCATCAAGATAAGGAACGGAGTGATGGACGACAGCATTCTGAACAAGACGGCTGTCGGAGCGCTCAACGGCGAAACGGACAAATGGGTGACGGGAAGAGCCCCGCAAGATCTGCGCGACTTCGCCACAGGCACGCTGGCGAAGATTCTGGAGGAGACGGAAGAGGTGAGATCGAAAAGATGGCGTACGTACCAGTCGGCTGCACTAACCCTGCGAAACATCAATCAGCTGCGACTCCTTAACAGCATAGATACAAAGGTGAGGGAGATGAATATGGAAACCAACCGCTTCCTACTCAGCGACACCCACTCCCTACTCCACTCGCTCATACAGGACTCTGACTCGCCCTTCATCTTCGAAAAGATAGGCACACGTCTGGAGACCATCATGATAGACGAGTTTCAGGACACGAGCGTCATACAATGGCAGAACTTCAAGGTGCTGCTGGAAGAATGTATGAGTAACGGCGAGACTAAAGGCAACCTTATCGTAGGCGACGTGAAGCAGAGCATCTACAGATGGCGATCGGGCGACTGGCGAATGCTGAACAACATAGAGACGGAATTTCCTGGCAAGAATGACATGCTGAAACTGGAACCTCTGGACACCAACTGGCGTTCGCAACGTAACGTCATAGTCTTCAACAACGCATTCTTCAAGGCTATGGCTGACGTAGAGTATGACAATCTGACACAACTGGACAGCTCGGACTACGGCATACTACGTGCCGAGCAACTGAAGAAGGCTTACTCAGACGTGGAACAGAAAGTGGCGGAGAAGAAGAAGGAGGCTCTAGGACGTGTGGAGATAACCTTGCTGCCCGGCAATAAGGGCAACAACTCGAACGAGGAGATGATGGAGATGGTGAAGACCAACATAGAAAGCCTGCTCAGCCAAGGAGCGGCATTGGCGGACATAGCCATCATAGCAAGATCAAACAATACATTGCAAGCCATAGCTGACTATCTGGCGATGGAGCTGCCGACGGTCAGACTGGTGTCGAACGAGGCGTACAGGCTGGACAGCTCTATGGCGGTGGAGATAATCGTAAACGCCATGCGTTACCTTGTGGACACGGACAACGCCGTGACAGCAATATACCTCCAGAAAGCCATACTGACACACATCATGGGAAAGACGGAGGAAGAAGCCAACAGCATTATTGCCAAGGAAGGATCGTTCGCAGAAACGCTTCCGGCAGAATATCTCAATAACCTGACGGAGCTGGCTTGCATGCCGCTATACGACTTGGCAGAGCACCTTTACAACATCTTCCACCTCCAGACCATAGAGGGCGAAGACGCTTACCTCTTCAAGTTCTTCGACTTGCTGGCAGACTTCATCGTCAACAATACGGCTGACATCAATACGTTCATAAACGAATGGGACAGCTCGTTCTACAAGAAGACCATTCCTGCCGACTCCATCGACGGCATACAACTCATAACCATACATAAGAGTAAGGGACTGGAGTTTGAGCACGTGATAATGCCGTTCTGCGACTGGCAGATAGAAAAGAGCGGAACGATATGGTGTTCGCCAAAGGATGATCCCTTCGATGCCCTGCCCGTGCTCCCCGTACCGTTCAGCTCAAAGCAGATGCTGGGCACCATATATGAGGAAGACTACTATGAGGAGCATCTGCAGAACATGGTGGACAATCTGAATATGCTGTATGTGGGTTTCACACGAGCTTCGTCAAGCCTCATCGTTTTCGGCAAGCGTGGCAACTCGCTCAGCAGATCATCGTCAATGGAGCAAGCCCTCTTCAAGATGGATTTGCCAGGAAGCGTCATAGAAGGAACGCCAGGCGACAACAAGAGCACCATGACATTCACGTACGGCGAAACTTATATAGCCAAGGAACACAAGCATGAAGCGTCGGCTAACATCTTCCTTCCCAAGAAGGAGAAGATAGAGGCGGCATACAGGAGTTACGAAGGAAAAGGAAAGTTCCGACAGAGCAACAAGAGCCAGGACTTTATCACACCAGACGACAACGTGGAGGAAAAGCAGAAACAGACGTACATCAAGACGGGACGACTGCTGCACAAGCTGTTTGCCACGATAAAGACCAAGGCTGACATCTGCCCTGCCATAGACGAACTGGTGGCAGAAGGCGTGCTGGACGACGAGACCATGACGGCTGAACAGCTGAGGAAGATGGTGGAGAAGAGAATGACGAACAAGCAGGTGGCAGAATGGTTCGAGGACAAATGGACGCTCTTCAACGAATGCTCAATCCTGCTGTACGACAAGGCTACGGACACCGTGACGGAACGACGACCGGACAGAGTGATGAAGGACGGAGAAAGGATTGTGGTGGTGGACTTCAAATTCGGCAATCCGGCTCCAGAATACATTGATCAAGTAAGAAACTATATGGCAATAATGAAGAACATGGGATATGCCGACGTAAAGGGATACCTGTGGTATGTTTATTCTAACACTATAGAGGAGGTAAGATTATGAACGAGACATCTTTCCTGGAACATGTGGCGAAAGACCTGCTGAGCAAGCACGGAACCGACCTTTCGCGCATGGCGGTGGTATTCCCTAACAAGCGTGCGGCGCTCTTCATGAACGAGTTTCTGGCACGTAATGCGGAGAAGCCGGTATGGAGCCCCACGTATATGACCATAAGCGAGCTGTTCGGCAAGCAATCAGAATATGCTCTCGGCGACTCGATAAAACTGATATGCGACCTACACAAGTCGTTCGTAAAGTGCACGGGACTGGCAGAAGACCTCGACCACTTCTATGGTTGGGGACAGCTGCTGCTCTCCGACTTTGACGATGTGGACAAGAATATGGCTGACGCCGAACGGGTGTTCAGCAACCTGAAGGACATCCACGAGCTGGACGACATATCATACTTGGACGAAGAACAGCGCGACATTCTGAAGAAATTCTTCGCTAACTTCACGGAGGACAAGGAAACGGAACTGAAGAAGAAATTCCTCAGCCTATGGTGTCACTTCGGCGACATCTATGCAGACTATCGTGACCGGCTGAAGAAGCAAGGACTGATGTATGAGGGTGCGCTTTACAGAGACGTGGTGGAGAACAAAGATCTGAAGCTCGACTTCGACCAATATGTCTTTGTGGGATTCAATCTGCTGCATACCGTAGAACGACAGCTTTTCTCGACAATAAAGAAGCTGGGCAAGGCTCTCTTCTATTGGGACTTCGACAACTACTATATGCCGAAACCCGGAAGACAGCACAATCCGTCTGCAGGAACATACATAGCACAATACTTGGACGACTTTCCCTGCGAGCTGGACATAAAGTCAGAGGATGTGTATGACAATATGAAGGGCGAGAAGCACATGACCTACATATCGGCTTCCTCAGAGAATGCCCAGGCACGCTTTGCCGGCAACTGGCTGATGGAGAACGACAGATATAAGGCGGGCAAGAAGACTGCCATAGTGATGTGCGACGAAAACATACTGCTGCCCTTGATGCACAGTCTGCCGGAGGATATAAACAAGGTGAACATCACAAGCGGTTATCCGCTTGCCACGACACCAATATTCTCTTTCGTGTCACAACTCTACGACCTCTACACCTTGGGTATGAGGCAGAACGGACAAAGCTACGGCACGTCACTTCTCAGCAAGGTGATGGGACATCCATACGCAGGAATGGCAACAGAAAGTGCGGCTGACCTGCTGAAAGAGATAAAGGAGAGACGCCTGCAATATCTGTCCGTGCAGTATCTGGCTACGTACGAGAAGGACGAAGGCATGGACGTGATGTTCAGCCAACTGCCAAAGGCGAACGAAGGCATGACATTCAATTCGGCTTTGCTCGGCAAACTATCGAACATCGTAAAGCGAATTGGCATTACGGGGGCACAGCAGGAGAAGGACGCCTTTTTCCAAGAGGCGGTATTCAGAATGTATACCGTGCTGAACCGACTGAAGACGCTGACGGACAACGGCGACTTGGACGTCGACCAGAATACGCTACGACGACTGATAAGGCAGATTGTGACCACTACTGCCATCCCGTTCCATGGAGAGCCTATCGTGGGAATACAGATAATGGGTGTGCTGGAAACGCGAAACCTCGACTTCGACAACCTCCTCATCCTTTCATGCAACGAGGGCAACATGCCGAAGGGCGTAAACGACTCGTCCTTCATTCCCTACGCCATACGAAAGGCTTACGGACTGACCACCATAGACAATAAGGTAGCTATATATTCGTATTACTTCCATCGCCTCATACAAAGAGCCGGAAACGTCACCATTATGTATAACGAGGCTACAGAGAACGGACATACGGGAGAGATGAGCCGCTTCATGCTACAACTCATGGTGGACGGCAGCCAGCAGATAAAGCATGCCAGCCTGTCAGCATCAAATGCCACAACGCCTATAAAGAGAAGAAGCATCTGTAAGGACAAGAACGTCATGAGCGTGCTGGACGGTATGAAGAGCATGTCGCCTTCTGCTGTGAACAAATATATAAGGTGTCCGCTACAGTTCTTCTTCCAGTACGTGGCAAACGTGAAGGAGCCGGAATGCAACGACGAGGACATCGACAACCGCATGTTCGGAAACATTTTCCATAAGGCTGCACAATTCATATATGAGGATATAGCAAGCCATAACAACAATGTGGTGACAGACGCGTTCATCGACAAATATATAGATAATGAGGAATTGCTCGGAGACGTTGTGGACAAGGCTTTCAGCGAAGTATTCTTCAAGACTGACATATCGAAGGGCAAGGTAAGCTTGAACGGACTGCAGATTATCAACCGAGAAGTGATTCTGACTTTCCTGCAGCAGATGCTGCGTCACGACAGAGCAAACACGCCCTTCAACATTCTGGCTTTGGAAACTGCCGTGTATGAAGACGTAAGATTCACCACTCCAAGCGACGGCAAGCAGAGGAAGCTGGAAGTGGGCGGCATCATAGACCGACTGGATATGGTGAAGGACAGAAAGACTGGAGAGGACGTCATACGAGTGCTCGACTACAAGACAGGTAGGCAACCTAAATACATATTGAAGAATGTGGAAGAGGTGTTTAATGCTGCAAATATAAGCAGTAAACACTCCGACTATTACCTTCAGACTCTCATGTATGCACTTAACGTGAGAGGTTCAAGGAAGCTGAATCCTGCAGGACTGAAAGTGGCGCCAGCCCTTATGTTCGTAAAGCAGACCGTCAACAAGGACTACGATCCTATTCTGTATTTCGACAAGGAAAGAATTATGGACGTGCTGCCTTCCAAGACGGAATATACGGAGCACCTGAAGGATGTGCTGAAAGACATATTTGACCCTTCGGTAAGTTTTACGCCTACGAAGGACAAGAAGACATGCGACACGTGTGCGTTCCAGAAGATTTGCGGAAGATAAAAGTAATACGTAGAAGATAAAAAACTTGTGGAAGGTTTGCTGTAACGGGCAGACTTTCCACAAGTTTTTTTGTTTAGAACGGCAGACCGACGGCAAAATGCAAAGCCATGTCGCGACCGAAGTTGGGATTAAGAATCGGAAAGTGTTGGCGCTTATTGTCGTAGACGGGATTGATGGCTTTCATACCCATATCCAGTCTTATGACAAAATAGTCGAGATTGAGACGTAAGCCCAAGCCATACGATACGGCTATCTGCTTATAAAACTCGTCAAAGCGGAACTGACCGCCCTTCTGCTCCTCGTAATACTTCAGAGTCCAGATATTTCCGGCGTCCACAAAGAAGGCGCCATTAAACTTCCAGAAAAGGAAGGTACGAAGCTCAGCATTAAGGTCGAGCTTCATGTCGCCGGTCTGATTGATGAAGTCGATGTTGCCGTCAGTACCCTTATACCGTCCCGGACCGAGTTCTCTCACTCCCCATCCACGTACAGAGTTGGCACCACCAGAGAAGTAGCGCTTCTCGAAAGGCAGCACCTTACTGTTGCCGTAAGGATAAGCTATGCCCAAGCCCACATGCATGGCAAGCGTGTTCTTGGTGTCGATGGTCAGCACTCGCGTGTAATCGAAGTCGCCCTTAACGTATTGGGCATACGCAATGTTGAACAACGTATACTGTCCTTCGGCATTTTTCTTGTCGCCAAGAATGTGCGAGATGGCGCTAAGAAGATTGCCGCCAATCTCGAAGTTGGACCTTACGGCATGCTTACCGTTATTATAATGGAAGTTTATGCCGGTCTTAAGGATGAAGAGATCCTCGTAGTTATACTTCAAAATGGCATTTCTGCTCGACACATCGTCAAGGTAGTTGGTCTTGAACGTCTGCGAAATCCAAGGCATGTGCACGTAGTTGATGTCAAGGAGGTCGAATCGGTAAGAGCGATGTCGTCTGTTGTTCTTCCAATGGTATCGCCATGCACCCGTAAGGACACGTCTGTGAAACTCGGGACGGTTCTGGAGGTTATAGCTGAAGAGAAGCTCCGACTGGAGATTCAGCTCTTTCTTGAAGCGCTTGGTAAGGAAGGGCGCTATGATGCGGGGGAACATCAGCTTGGTCTCCACATTATACTCCTCATAATCCTTGTTCTGATAGCCGTCAAGACCTGAGATGGCCTCGAAAGCTCCACGCAGCTGGATACTGAAAAGCTCGCTACCACGGAAGAGATTGTTGTTCTCATAAGTCAACGACACAGCAGCACCAAGGTCGCCCGCAGTATTGGTGCCTTCCGGTTGGAAGGAAATGGAATTGGGCTTGCGGGTGCTTATCTGAATGTCGCAATTCAGAAGGTTGGTGTCAGGCAGCTCCGTAAAGTGAATATTGGTGTACTTAACCGCTTGCAGACGTCCGAACTTATTATATGTGTCCTGCAATGCTGTGGCAGAGAAAGGCTGTCCTTCCTCCACATACGTATTGTTGACCAAGACTTTCTGGCGTAATGGAATGAAAGGCTTGCCATCGCCGCTGGCATAACGTATGCCGTTTATGAAGTATTGCTTGTGATTGGTCTCAACGCCGTTATTGGAAGCACGATACTTTATTATCCTAAGCTTTACATCCACGGTTCCTCCCTTACCTGTGGAGTCGACATCGAAGTGGATGAAATCCTTATTGAACTTATAGAATCCCTTATCAGCAAGAATCTTCACTATTCGCTTTCGCTCATTATCGAGATTTTCGCTTGAGAAATCCATACCGGTTTTAAGACCGCGGCTATTAGGGTCGTTAAGATGAAGAAACTCCTCCAACGTAGGATCCTCGCTCTCATATACCACATTACCTATAGTATAAAGATGTCCGGGACGCACGGTATAGTTGACGTGCGCCCTACGCTTCTTGCTCGTGGTGGTTCTGCTTACCTCAGCATTCAGATATCCCTTCGACTGCATGGCAGAAGTCATGTCATGGAGAGTTCGGTTGCTTTCTATGGAATCGTAAACGACAGGAGGTTCGCCTAAACGGCGCAGGAATCTGTTCATCCATACCGTAGAGTCGCGACCTGAAAGGCTATACAAAGAAAGGGGGATCTTGAAGACGGAGAACCACTTGGTGTTGGGGCGCTGATGGACGTAGGGATAGAGAGTACGACCGTCAAAAACAGAATCCTCACTCTGGATGGTGGTCTTCTTCAAGAGATATTGGTCTTCTGGAACAAACTTGAGCGAAGAACAAGATGCCAAGATACATATCGTGAAGACAAAAACGGGCAAAATCCATTTACCACTTCTAAACATTCTAAAACCTATACTTTTATTAGTAATAATATATTCTAAATATCTTTGCAAAGTTAATAAATAAAAAATATAATTACTACCTTTGCAGAATATAATTTATAGTTTTCGTACTGATTATGATTAGCAAGAACAAGATAAAGTATATCCATTCACTTGAAAACAAGAAGGGCCGCGACTCACAAGGAATGTTCGTGGCTGAGGGTCCGAAGGTGGTGGCTGACATTTTGGCATTACACAAAGAGAAGCTGCGCATGCTGGTGGGCACAAAGGAATGGCTTGACAATAACATGAAGCTTATTCCGAAGAACGCGGGATGCGAAATCGTGGAAGTAACGAACGAAGAACTGTCAAAGACAAGTCTGCTCTGTCATCCGCAGCAGGTACTTGCTGTCTTCGAAAAGTTAAACACCCAGATAGACATCAACGACATAGCTAAGAAGCTGACACTCGTGACCGACGGCGTTCAGGACCCTGGCAACCTGGGCACCATCATACGCATAGCAGACTGGTTCGGCATTGAGAACATAATATGCAGCACAGACACGGTGGACGTATACAATCCAAAGGTGGTGCAGGCAACTATGGGAAGCCTGGCAAGGGTGAACATCACGTACATGGACATGGAAAAACTCTTTGCTATCGTACCGTCAGACCTTCCCGTTTACGGAACTCTGTTGGAAGGCAAGAACATATATGAACAGCCGCTTACGGACAACGGCCTTATCATAATGGGCAACGAGGGCAAGGGACTGTCCGCTCTCAGCCGCTCAAAGATAACCAGAGCCATCCGCATACCCAATTATCCGGAAGGACGTGAGACGGCTGACAGCCTGAATGTGGCTGTGGCAACTGCTATTGTAGCAGCAGAATTCAGACGTTCGATTAAATATTAAACAAAACCTCATAACGATATGATTATAAACGAATTGATAAAGAGTCGTAGTCACGCAGGATGTATCAGTTCCTCGGCTAAGCTTTATTCGGACAACCTCTCCACGATATTCAAGAAGACATGGCTCATAACCCTCTTGGCATCTATATGTTTCTCGGCAATCTCTTTCCTGCCGACAACAGTAATGCCGGGACAGATAAGCCCAATGATGTTTTTGGGCATATATGCATGCTACTTGCTTTTGCTCGTAATAGTATCGTCATGCGCCATGGCTACCTTTGCCAAACTGGTGAACGGAGAATCATATAAGCACACGCTAACGAAATGCACAGCTGTAACAGCCACGCAATTAGTGACACTTATCGTAGCCACTACGGCTGTATACAGTAGCCAGCAAAGTCTGATAAAGTGGACGGCAAGTCTTGGTGCAGCTTCCTCACAGGTGCTTGTCGCTTTGGGTGTATTGGTAGTAGTGGCGGTATTTTTCGTTCTGCTTTCTCCATTAGCTTACACTCATACAAAATACATTCTTGAGAACGGCTCAAAGTATGCGTCATGTTTCGGCAAGCCATATAGTTTCGGTATGAAGAACAACGGATATATAATCCTTTCCGTTATTGTTGCTTTACTTGAACTCGTATTGTCAATGTTCTTATTCTCAATACCTTTCATAGTATGTCACTTCTCAAGTTTCGCCGATTTTCTCGGAACATTGGACGGCGACACAAGCGGTCTTCCTTCATACTTCAACATGCTGGTATTCGGAACTAACATCGTATTCTGTTTCCTGACATATTACGTCGTATACAGCATCTTCCTGCTGTTCTGCTTTGTTTATGGCAACATTGAAGCAAAACGCATCGGAACAGCCAAAGACCAATCACCCCAAGACGCAGCAAAGGATGAATAAAGTGATTGTAGCTATCGGCTCAAACTATGACAGCAGACCGAGGATAGAGGCAGCAAAAAAGTCGCTCCAACGACTAATACATAATGCCGGATTCACGCCTGAGAAAGAGACTGCGCCAATCGGCGTCAGCTTGCCTTGCGCCAACTACACAAACCTGCTCGCCTATGGCTATACCGACATCAGCATAGACAGCCTTCGTGAGCATCTGAAGGACATAGAGAAGGCATGCGGCGACAAACGCGAGGAACGCCGGAAAGGCAAGGTGGCGATGGACCTTGACATTCTACTCTATGGCAGCAGCCGCCACCATGACGCCGACTGGCAAAGAGACTATATTAAAGAGATGATACATTCTATACATCATTTTCTGCAGGACGTAAACAACATCAAACAACAATGAAAAATCATATTATGCACAAACTTATTCTGGCTGCCATAATGCTCGTCATTACAGCATCAGCCAACGTAATCAAAGCACAGCCACGATTCGACGAATGCTTCGCCGACTCTACACTTCGCCTTGACTATATATTCTCAGGCAACGCATCACATCAGAAAATTTCCGTTGACAAACTTTGTCTTATGCCACGATGGTATGGCAAGAAAGCACATCTGGACGAACTGCCTATGGAAGGCAACGGACAGATAACAGTACGTGACGCTAAGACCAACGCCGTGATATACCGCAACTCCTTCTCTACGCTTTTCCAGGAGTGGCTGACATACGACGAGGCAAAGCACGTGGACAAGGCTTTTGAGAACGTATTTCTTATTCCGATGCCTAAGAACACGGTGAAGGTAACTGTGGATTTGATGGACAATCGTCGTCAGGTGATGTGCAGCATGACACATACCGTTGTGCCCAACGACATCCTCATCAGACATATCGGCTTCTCACATGTTACACCATACACCACAATTCAGGCAGCCAAGGACACTACCAAGTGCATCCACATAGCCTACGTAGCAGAGGGCTATACAGAAGCAGAGATGGACGTATTCCTCAAGGACGTGAAACTTGCCAACGAAGCGATGTTCAGCCACGAGCCGTTCAAGGAATTGCGCGACCGCTTTAATGTCGTGGCTGTATGTTCGCCTTCTGCCGAATCCGGGACAAGCGAGCCATCGAAGGGAGTATGGAAGTCGACCGCTCTTGGCAGCCATTTCGACACGTTCTATTCTGACAGATATCTCACAACGCTTAACCTCAAAGACCTTCACAATGTCTTGGCGGGCACGCCCTACGAACATATCATCGTACTTGTAAACACAAGCGAATATGGCGGTGGCGGAATCCTCAATTCGTACAACCTCTCGATGACTCATCATCCTTTATTCCAGAAAGTGGTAGTGCACGAGTTCGGTCATAGTTTCGCAGGATTGGCAGACGAATATGCTTATGAGCAGGAACAACTGTCAATACATCCTCTCGACATCGAGCCTTGGGAACCAAACATCACTTCACTTGTAAACTTCAAGGGTAAATGGGAGAATCTCTTGCCGAAGAAATATGAGGTACCGACACCTGTCGTAGGCAACAAGAAGAAGATTGGACTTTATGAGGGTGCTGGCTATCAGATGAAGGGTATGTACAGAGGTCAGGAAGACTGTCGTATGAGAAGTAACAACGTACCCTATTTTTGCACCATCTGCCAGAACCATCTGCGAAATCTTATACGCTTCTATACAGAATGACGAGATTAGGGAATAAAATGTTAAGGGAATGGCAGAACCATAGAAGCATAATACTGCTCTTATTGGTTTTAGCATTCCCGCAAACTTCTTACTCGCAAACCAAATACGACAATATTTCAGACAAGGACAAACTGAACAAAGCCGTGGATTACTTCCAAAGCGGCAAGTATCACGAATCAATTATCCTTTTCAAGCAACTCGAAAAGAGATTCAACCTCAACTATCGCTTCCGTGCATATATGGGCGTATGTTATTATTACGACCATGAATATCGTCTTTGTGACAGCATCATCAGTTCCGTCTCAGACAAGCTGGAGGTATTCGCCCCACACGAGCGGTCTGTATATTATTATTGTGCAGCTGTCAGCTCCTTAGAAACGGGGAAGCTAAAGCAAGCAATCAACTATTTTGAAAAGACGCTCCTTCTATGTTACGACAACGAAAAAGGCAATATTCTCGGTCATATAGCGAAATGCTATCTTGGTCTTGACAAGGTGGATGTGGCGCAGGAATACCTGTTGAGCGCAAAGGCATACATAAATAGTTACGGCGGCGAATGGACGATGCAAAAGCTTGAACGCGAAATCAGATCTTGCATTGACGGACGTAACGACGACGAGTAATGGCATAAGATTTGCTATAGTTATAATCAAAACAACTATACATTTTTAAATATAAAAACACACATGATGAACCAGTTTTCACCAAAAGTTTCCCAAGTTTTGGCATTCAGCAGAGAAGAAGCCCAACGCCTTTCTTGCAAAACAGTTAGTGTGGAGCATCTTGTTTTGGGAATGTTAAGGGATAACACAAATCCATTGACACCAATATTACAGACAATGAATATTGATGAGGCGTCGGTCAAGCGCGAATTGGAAGCCAAGGCTTCTGACAATATAACTAATACATCTGATGATTCGGTATCGTCAATATCTATGGACGAGCATGCGGGCAACGTACTGAAGCTGTCCGTACTTGAGGCAAGACTCCAACACTCGCAGGAAGTGGAGCTGAAGCATGTGCTTTTGGCCATCTTTCACGACCAGACTCCGAGTGGAGCCAAAGAGGTATTAGAGAATAACGGCTTGTCATACGAAACCGTAAAGAACTTTTTCATGCAGACAAACACCACAATAAAACACAACAACACTCCGACAAACGGTATCGGCCTTTCTGAAGAAGAGGACGAGTCAACGTCACGTCATTCTGTCGGAAACGCATATAACAACCCTTCAGGTAATGGTCGTCCTTCAAGCGGAACTTCAACACCCGTGCTGGACAAGTTCTCTACGGACCTTACGGCTGCTGCCAAGGAAGGTAAGCTCGATCCCGTCGTAGGACGTGCTGTAGAGATGGCAAGAGTGACGGAAATCCTGTGCCGAAGAAAGAAGAACAATCCTATTCTTATCGGCGAACCTGGTGTGGGCAAGAGTGCTATTGCCGAAGGATTGGCACAGATGATTGCCAAGCATCACACCTCCCCCCTGCTTTTCAACAAGCGAATACTGCGTCTGGACATGACGTCCATCGTAGCTGGAACAAAGTACAGAGGACAGTTTGAGGAGCGCATTCAGGCTCTGCTTCGTGAACTGGAGAACAACCCTGAGATTATTGTCTTCATAGACGAGATTCATACAATTATCGGAGCTGGCAGCACGCCAGGCTCTATGGATGCAGCCAACATCATGAAGCCGGCTTTGGCAAGAGGACTTATACAATGTATAGGTGCTACCACACTTGATGAATATCGCAACTCTATCGAAAAGGACGGAGCCTTGGAGCGCCGTTTCCAGAAGGTTATGATAGAACCGTCTACAGAGGAAGAAACGTTAGAGATTCTTCAGAACATAAAGGAACGCTACGAAGACTACCACCACGTACGCTACACGGATGAGGCTTTGCTTGCCTGCGTGCAGCTCACCACACGATACATCACAGAACGCCAACTACCCGACAAGGCCATTGACGCTATGGACGAGGTAGGTGCTAAGGCTCATTTACAGCACGCCGTAATTCCTCAGGAGATTCTTGACAAAGAGAAACTGCTGAGCGAGACGATGCGTCTGAAGAACGCTGCCGCTGCAGACCAGAACTTCGAGCTTGCAGCAAGTTATCGTGACCGTGAATGCCAGCTGGAGGATGAGCTTCAGAAGCTTAACAAGGACTGGATGCAGAACGACAACGGCGTTCGTGAAACCATCGGCGAAGCAGAAGTGGCTACGGTTGTGGCTCAGATGTCTGGTATTCCCGTTCAGAAAATTTCAGAATCTGAAGAAGGCATGCTTCGCAAGCTTTCAGACACTCTAAAGTCGTCCGTTATCTCTCAAGACAAAGCCATCGACAAGATATCAAGATGCATCCAACGTAGCCGTCTTGGACTAAAGGATCCCAATAAGCCAATCGGAGTGTTCATGTTCCTTGGACCTACTGGTGTCGGCAAGACTTACCTTGCCCAGAAGTTGGCAGAAACGATGTTCGGCACAAAGGACGCTCTTGTCCGCATAGACATGAGTGAGTACTCGGAGAAATTCAACACATCACGTCTCGTTGGTGCGCCTCCGGGATACGTTGGTTATGGTGAGGGCGGTCAGTTGACCGAGAAGGTAAGGCGCCATCCCTACTCTATCGTACTCCTTGACGAGATAGAAAAAGCTCACGGCGATGTCTTCAACCTTCTTCTTCAAGTACTTGATGAGGGTCGTATGACAGACGGCAACGGCAGAATGGTGGATTTCCGCAATACCATCATTATTATGACCTCTAATGCAGGAACACGTCAGTTGCAAGATTTCAGCCATGGCATCGGCTTCAACGCAGTATCGCTATCAGGTGCAGCAGACGAAAAGAGCAAGGAATACGCTCGCTCTGTAATACAGAAGAGTCTGAGCAAGCAGTTCGCTCCAGAATTTCTCAACCGTCTGGACGACATAATCACCTTCGAACAACTTGACGCCGCTGCCATCCGAAAGATTGTAGACATAGAGTTGACACGCCTCATAGATCGCATGAAGGAAATCGGCTACTCAATAACAGTTAGTGATGCCGCGAAGGACTTCCTTGCTACAAAGGGCTATGACCAGCAGTTTGGAGCTCGTCCTCTAAAGCGAGCCATTCAGAACTACATAGAAGACGAACTCTGCGACTTTCTCCTTTCCGGTAATGTCAAGAAGGGAGCAACGGTAAAAGTAGAGAAAACAGAAGATGCAGACAAGCTGAACATTTCAGTCTGCGAATAAGCAATAAGGTTTCAAAAGAAAAATCACCATTAATCGTCCATAGAACGGTTAATGGTGATTTTTTATATATACGTTAATACTCCTAACATCGGTATAATCAGACACCTAACATAGGTATGATCATAGGTGTAAGTAATGAGGTAAGGATACCGTTAACGGTAAGGCCAAGGCTGGCGTAAGCTCCATGCACCTCGTTCTTATCCATACAGGTGGCAGTTCCTAAGGCATGTGCTGCGGTTCCCATAGATAGACCTTGAGCTACCGGCGACTTAACATGGGCAAAACCCATAGTGCGATATCCGCATATTGCACATAAAAGCCCCACACCAACAACGACTGCGGCTGTAAGCGATGGTATACCACCTACAGCCTTCGTCACCTCCATAGCAATAGGAGTGGTGACGGACTTGGAAGCTAATGACAATACCACCTCCCTTGAGGCTCCAAGCTCTTTGGCAATAAACACGACGGAAACAATACCTACGATGCAACCTGCAAGCTCAGACAAGAGGATTGGGACAATCTGCTTCTTGATGGTGGATAACTGCATATACAAAGGTACTCCTAAGGCTACGACAGCAGGCTTAAGCCAAAACTCTATCATTCGTCCACCTTGATAATAGGTATCGTAACTGACTCCAGTAAGTTTCAGAAAAAGTATCATGCAGCATATAGCCACTAATATTGGATTCATTATCACCCAACCCGTACGACGACGTAGCAACTTACCAAGAAAATACGTACCGAAGGTAAGGGAGATAAGGAAAAAGTCGTTTGAAAAATATTCCATGATTGTGAATGTTCGGTTGTTTATGTGAATATCGATTACTTATGCTTAAATATATCATGCGACTTGTCTTTTGCCTTTCCATAGAACTGGTGCATCCATCCGGTTACAGCCAACACCAAAATGGTGGAGATAACGGAAGCTGCAAGGATAGGTACAAGCTCAGCCTTTATCAAGTCGAAATAAAGCATGACAGCCACTCCTGGCGGTACGAAGAAGAAACCGATGTTTCCGACAAGGAAGTCGGAAATACTACGTACCCATTCCAGTCGTATCACCTTCAACTTCAACAACATGGTCAACAGCAGCATTCCGACTATGCTCGAAGGCAACGGAATGCCAGTTAAATAAATCACTAATTCTCCTAACGCGAGACAGCCAAAGATTATGGCCAACTGACGAATCATCATATATCCTAAAAATCTAAAAAATTACATTATGCCTTGCATAATCAGGAACTCACCAAAAGTTCCTTTAGTTATCTTTTTCTGGGCTTCAGCTTCAAGGCTGGTACGTTGACCATATCGCCTGCTTTCAGCTCTCGATAGTTATTGACAGCTTCCACGTAACACTCCATTCCTTCACCAAGATAGAACTTGCTTAAGGACTTCAAGGTCTGACCTTTCTGTAACTTTACGCGCTTGCTGACGCCTACAATCATATATGCTCCAGTACGTATTCTTGAATCAGAATCGTAGGAGAGCGTAGACTTGTGTGCAGCCTGCGCACCAGCATCCTTAACTATGGATATCTCTTTAACAGAAGACGGTTCCTGCTCAGTTACCACTTTGCTTTTAGGCACAGATGGAACTACAGCCATAGTATCAACCTTTTGTGATACAGCCTTAACAGCTACGGCTGGCTTTGATTTAACTTTCGGAGCAGGACTAACATTTACGCGTGCCTTGCTCTCAAGTTGCTCTATGCGACGGATATTGTCGTTCGCAAACTTATTAAAATAAAAGACTATTCCTGCTATTGCGACCAAGACTACAACAGAGAACGTCAAGACGTAACGCCACATCTTCACACGTTGTCTATGACACTCGTTACCTTGAACGTAGTTGTCCGCTTCATCAACTTTATCCTCTGATTCTTTCGTGGGTTTACGCATCAAGGCGACAGCAACATCGCTTGCTGCATGAGCAGCCGTCTGTGCTGAGCTTAACTGGGCATTATCATTGGAATTTTCTTCACCTTCCTGAATATCTTCTGAAGAAGACTCCTCTGAAAGAGAAGGTTCTTCTGATGAAATCGGTTCATCGGAAGAAGAAGGTTCTCCTGAAGAAACCGGCTCCCCGGAAGAAGAAAGTCCTTCTGAAGAAACTGGTTCCTCGGAAGAAGATGGTTCTTCTAAGGTAACGGGAGGCTCAGAAGGAATATCTTCTGAAAGAATTTCATCGGAAGGTACATCATCGGAAGAAGTTTCTTCTAAAGAAGTTATTCCTTCATTCTCTTCCTCGTCCACTTGCGAGAAATCGATTCCTTCATTAACGACAAAAGTTTCGAATTGGGCAAAAGGACTGTTTACCCTATCGCGCAGCATAGCCTCAGGTGTGAAGACAATCTTATAGCGTCCGTCTATTAAAATTCTCTCACCTGTATTGACATCAACGCTAACACGAGGGTTTACAGATTGCATACGGAATGTTCCAAGGCCCTTTACCTTGACACTCGTAGCATCGCTACCGTTACGGAGTTCGTCGGTAATGACAGCAAACATCTCCTTCAGGAAATTCAGAGCGTCATTATCGGACAAACCGTACTTATCGGTAAGACTTTTGGCAAATTCATTCAGACTTGTCATTTCTGCTTTTATCGTTTAACATTCTCTTTACTACTGGCGCTGCCTTAAAAGCAAGAACAATCTTTGGAGGAACCATCATCTTCTGTCCCGTCGACGGATTGACGACAATCCGTTCATTGCGTTTTTTCACTTCGAAGACGCCAAAGTCGTCCACAGATACGCCATCGCCGTCATCGAAGCGTTGAGCCATCGACTCTATTACGCTTCTTACGAGCTTCTGTGTATCATCGAGCGAATAACCACAACGCTGCGAGAGTTCTGAAATATATTCCTTATTGTTCATCTACTTTTATAGTTTTATTTCACGACATGACCATAGAGGTCAAAGTCGTCGCTGTCCGTTATATGGACATTATAGAAGGCTCCTGTACGGAGACGCTTGTCTGACTTGATAAGTACCTCCGGATCCACCTCCGGCGAGCAGAATTCGGTTCTGCCGATATAGTAGTCGCCTTCCTTGCGGTCTATGATGGTACGCAACGTGCTTCCCACCTTGCTTGCCTCTACTTCTGCGCTAATAGCCTGCTGTACGGACATAAGTTTGTCCAGACGGCGTTGCTTCACTTCTGCAGGAACGTCATCCTCATAATGTTCAGCGCTATATGTGCCTTCCTCTTCGGAATAGGCAAACGCTCCCATTCGCTCAAACTTTGCCCACTTGACAAAATCAACAAGCTCCTTAAAGTCTTCTTCTGTTTCGCCAGGGAAGCCCACCATGAGAGTGGTACGAAGATGCAAACCTGGAACAGTCTTACGAATCTGCTCAATAAGTGCAATAGTCTCTTCCTTGGTCACATGTCTGTGCATGCGTGTGAGCATGTTGTCAGAGATGTGCTGAAGGGCTATATCAAGGTATTTACATACATTATGGTTGTCGCGGATGACGTCAAGCAACTCCATGGGGAACTGGTTGGGATAAGCATAGTGCAGACGTATCCACTCTACGCCCTTTATGGCAGCCATATCCGAGATAAGGTCTGCGATATGACGCTTGCCGTCGAGGTCTACACCATAATATGTCAGTTCTTGCGCGATAATCTGAAACTCCTTCACTCCCTTAGCCACAAGGCTACGCACCTCGTCAAGGATTTCCTCCTTAGGACGGCTTACATGCTTGCCGGTAATCAGAGGAATGGCACAATAGGCACAACGACGGTCGCATCCCTCGCTAATCTTAACGTAGGCATAATGCGACGGTGTAGTAACACAAGGCTTAACGTCCTGACAAGGCTGTGCCGGACTACCGAGATCGTCGATTAGCTGACGGAAGTCGAACTTGCCATAATACTTGTCCACCTGCGGAATCTCCTCTTCCAGTTCTGACTTATATCTCTGCGAGAGACAGCCCATGACAAAGAGCTTGCCTATGCGTCCCTCTTCCTTAGCCTGAACAAGCTCCAGGATGGTGTCGATGCTTTCCTGCTTGGCATCCTCTATGAATCCACAAGTATTGATAACAACTATCTCGCCGTCAATCCTCTTCGGATCGTGCTTGCACAGATAGCCAGCTTTCTGAAATTTATCGATGAGCGCCTCGCTGTCCACAAGGTTCTTTGAGCAACCCATCGTTATAACGTTTACAAGTCCTTTCTTCATTCTTATTGTCTAAAATCAGTCTTTCTTGAAAAGAGAATCTACAAACTGTCGCTTATTGAAAAGCTGTAATGCCTCCATCGACTCTCCCAGTCCGATGTATTTCACGGGCACCTTCAGCTGATCGCTGATGCCGATTACCACACCGCCCTTGGCTGTTCCGTCAAGCTTGGTAATGGCAAGTGACGTAATCTGCGTAACCTGCGAGAACTGCTTGGCCTGCTCAAAGGCGTTCTGTCCGGTACTTCCGTCCAGCACGAGCAATACTTCGTCAGGAGCTTCAGGCAGCACTTTCTTCATCACGTCCTTTATCTTCTTCAGCTCGTTCATGAGTCCTACCTTATTGTGGAGACGTCCAGCTGTGTCTATAATTACAACGTCTGCATTATTTGCCTTTGCAGAAGAAAGCGTATCGAAAACTACGGAAGCGGGATCAGAACCCATCTGCTGCTTGATGACGGGCACTCCCACTCTCTCTCCCCAGATGCATATCTGCTCCACGGCAGCAGCACGGAAAGTGTCGGCAGCTCCGAGATAAACCTTCTTGCCGGCTTTCTTAAACTGGTAAGCCAGCTTGCCGATGGTAGTGGTCTTGCCTACTCCGTTAACACCAACCACAAGGATGACGTACGGGCGATGGTCAGAGGGAATGTCCCAATCGTCATTCTCACCAGTATTGTTCTCAGTAAGAAGAGCCGCAATTTCGTCACGCATAATGCCGTTAAGTTCCTTTGTGGAGATATACTTGTCGCGAGCTACACGTTCTTCTATACGCTTGATGATCTTCAATGTTGTCTCTACACCTATATCTGACGTGATAAGGGCTTCCTCAAGATTGTCGAGCACCTCTTCATCTACGGTAGACTTGCCGGTAATGGCACGCGCAATCTTATCAAACACGCTGTGCTTGGTCTTCTCAAGTCCGTTATCGAGGATTTCTTTCTTGTTTTTACTAAAAAGTCCAAATATTCCCATATGCGATTTCTAATTATCTTGCAAACTTACATAAATTTGGTGAATTATTCGCCTGTTTTTTCAAAAAAGTGGTGTATATACATAATAAACGCCGAGAGAATCAGTCCCGGCGTTTATTATAATTATAAATTTCAGTATTATATCAATCAAATACTTTGAAAGTGTAGCCTTGGCTTATCAGCCATTCCAACGATTCGGGGAGTGCCTTATGCAGTTTCTCGATGCTCTTAAGCGAGTCGTGGAAAGTGATGATTGAGCCGTTTCTGGCATATTTCTTCACATTAGCCACTACATCGTCAGCGGTCATCCACTTCGAATAGTCGCGCGTCACCAGATCCCACATCACGATGCGATAACGACGTCGCAGAAACAGATACTCCATATGCGTCATACATCCGTGTGGAGGTCTGAAGAGATGCGCCTTTATCAGCTCGTTGGCTTTCTCCGTATCGTCAATATACGTCTTGGTAAGGTGCTTGAAACCTCCAAGATGGTGGAAAGTATGATTGCCCACTTGATGTCCGGCGTCCACTATCTGCTGATATAGGTGCGGATACTTGCGGACATTGTCACCCACCATAAAGAAGGTAGCACGAATGCCATAACGTGCAAGCGTCTGGAGAATGAACGGTGTGGCTTCCGGTATCGGACCATCATCAAAGGTCAGATATACGGAACGCTCATTGTGGTCCATCCTCCAGGTGGCACGTGGGAACAGCCACCTCAACCATATTGCCGGTTGTTCGATTATCATTGGCCTTCGTATATTGCTCCGCCCTTAGACTGATAGATGCTGTAGTACTTGTCCACAGCGTCCATGCGCTTCTTGGCTGATTTCACGTCAAAGAGCGATGTGATGTCAGAGATGTTCTTAAGAATATACATCTGACGCATCATGCTGTCCTGACACATGTCGAAGCGCGAACCGGTCTGCTGGATGTAGTAGTCAGCATACTCCTTCTCGCGGTTCCATACCTTGTCGAGCACACGCTTTGCATCTGCCTTCTTTCCAAGGAGAGCGTAAGCCTTTGCGATGTCAGGTGCTCCAGACATAAACGAAAGCGGAATGTTATACTCAGGAAGCACCTTCTCTGCCTTACGCAGAACCTTCAGCGCCTTGTCGTTCTTACCCTCGGCGATAAGCTCGAGAGCCAGCTGAGCGAAGAGATGACGATGTGTGAGACACATACGCATCACGGTCTCGTCAATGTAGAGTCCGGGCGTTTCCAGACCGCCGAACTTGAAGCGGTTCATTACATTATTATATGTCTTCTCCGTATCGAAGTTGCGAACGCCGGGGTTGCGTGTGGTGAACGGTGTGATGCGGTAAGCAAGACCCTCCTGCACGAAGTTGTCGCCAAGGTTCATATAGTTTTCCGAACCTACGGTTGTTGCTACGTAAAGAGGACGCTTCCAATTACACTCGGCAAGCATCTCAAGCATCATAAGGTCGTTCTTGTAGAGTGCTCTCTTGCCTGCCAACGAGATGATCATGCGGTCAGGTATGGTGTCGCTTGCCATCATCATGCCGCTACGACGAACAGCATCCTTGTCAATGGTAATGTATACGGTATCGGTCGGGATGACGTGCATGTCAGCATCCTTTGAGCGAACCCAATACTTCATGATGTTCTTCAGCTCGAATGGTGAGCTACCGAACTGCTCGGCTGCTTCCTTCGGGTGCTCGGCATAGAAGCTGAGAACCTGCTGCTTGAGCGACGGATTCACCTCCACGTAGTCGTTAGTGCCTGAGCAGAAATCAATACGCGGCCATGTGATAGGCACAGAGGGCGAATCGTATGCCGGACGCTTCATCTGGTCAATATACCAGTCGGTCTGGAGATAACTCAAGTTGCAGACGCGGGCATCTGTACGCACGCCTTCCACCTCCTGATTATACCAAAGCGGGAACGTATCGTTGTCGCCGTTGGTGAAGATAATCGGATTGCCCTTATCCTGCAGGGTATTGAGATAGTTCTGACCGAAGTCGCGACATGTGTATCTGCCGCTACGGTCATGATCGTCCCAAGTCTGTGAAGCCATCTGCACAGGTACGACGAGGCATGCCACGCCTACGACAGCAGCTACTGCCACGTCATTGCCCTTAAGCTTCTTCTTCAGAAGGTCATAAATGGCGAGCACTCCGAGACCACACCAGATAGCATAAGCGTAGAACGAACCTGCATAAGCATAGTCGCGCTCACGTGGCTGCTGAGGTGTCTGATTCAGGTAGAGGACGATGGCAAGACCTGTCATAAAGAACAGGAAGAACACCACCCAGAACTGGCGGATTCCTCTGCGTCCGCGCCATGCCTGCCAGAAGAGTCCGACAAGACCCAAGATAAGCGGCAAGCAATAGAAGACATTGTGTCCCTTGTTGGCCTTAAGGTCAGAAGGCATCTTGCTTTGGTCGCCGAGCATCCAGTTGTCGATAAACGAAATACCGGTAATCCAGTTGCCATGCTCAGGTTCTCCCGAACCCTGAAGGTCGTTCTGACGTCCTGCAAAGTTCCACATGAAGTATCTCCAGTACATGAAGTTGCATTGGTAAGAGAGGAAGAAGCGGAGGTTCTCCCATTGTGTCGGAACCTTTACGATAACGTCTTCACCGCAACGGTCATAATGCACCTCATTGCCCTTCACACCGCCAAGCCAGCTTTCATAAGCCTGAGCGTGTGCCGAGCTGTGCATACGCGGGAACAACATGTTCTGTGCATAGACGAGCTTGTCCTTGTGCGAAACTATGAAGTAAGAGTCTTTCTCCGTGTCGCTGGCCTTCTCCTTACGCTGCCAGATCGGGGCACCCTCTGTACGCTTGGGCACACACATGTTGCCGTCAACATCGAATGCCACCTGCGACGTGTAAGCCTGTCCGTAGAGCAACGGAGAGTCGCCATACTGGTCGCGGCTGAGGTATGAGCCGAGTGTGAACACGTCCTCAGGCGAGTTCTGGTCCATCGGAGGATTGGCAGAAGAGCGGATAACGATTACTGCATAGCTGGAATAGCCGATCATAAGCATCAGCAAGCAGAGGAGTGTGGTGTTTTTGAAGCGTGCGCTGACGTAAGACACCATCTTCTTGTCCACCTTCTTGCGGTAGTTAAGACCGAGATACAAGGCTACGAGAATCAGCACACCCACAATACCTGCTCCCCAGCCAAGGCCGCGGAACGGAATGCCGAGCATACCTACAGACAACACGAACGCCAGGTTCTGACGCTTGAAGTTACGGTCTGTATATGACTCCCAGATTGCACAGATGACAATAGCAACAAGGAGGATGATATAGATGATCTCGCCCGTATTGAACGGACAGCTAAGCACATTGACAAACAACAGCTCAAACCAGCCTGCAACATTGATGATGCCCGGCACAACGCCGTAGAGAACGCCTGCAACGATGACGAAACTGGCTGCCAATGCCAACAAAGAACCCTTCAGTTCGATGTTCGGGAACTTGCGATAGCAATAGACGAGGACAATGGCGGGGATACACAGCAAGTTGAGCAGGTGTACGCCGATGGAAAGTCCGGTCATATAGGCTATAAGCACAAGCCAGCGGTCGCTATGAGGCTCATCAGCATGGTCTTCCCACTTCAGAATCAGCCAGAACACGATGGCTGTGAAAGCTGACGAATAAGCATACACCTCTCCTTCTACAGCTGAGAACCAGAATGTGTCAGAGAATGTATAGATAAGCGCTCCCACAAGTCCGGATGCCTGAATGGCAATGAGCTTTCCTGTTGTAAGATCCTCCCAGTCACGAAGGATGAGCTTGCGTGCAAGGTGGGTGATACTCCAGAATAGGAACAGAATGGTTGTGGCGCTAAGAAGCGCACTCATGGTATTGACCATTCGGGCCACCTGCGACGGATCGCTTGCCAACTGTGAGAAGAGGTTGGCGGTAAGCATGAAGAACGGTGCTCCAGGCGGATGGCCCACCTCCAACTTGTAACCAGTAGTAATAAACTCAGGACAGTCCCAGAAGCTGGCTGTCGGCTCAATTGTGGAACAATACACGAAGGCAGCGACGAAAAACGTCAGCCAACCAAGCACATTGTTCACTAAATTGTACTGTTTCATTTAAGTGTTATAAAAAGAAATTGTTTATATTCTGTCGTATGTATTAGATGCAAAGTTACAAAAATATCGTTAAAGGGTATTGGCTTACATATAGAGTTAATAAATTTTAGCACATAAAAAAGCGGATGCCGACAGATTGTCTATTGTCAATCCGTCAGCATCCGTTATAAAAACCTCGTCATTTCCCGGCACAAAAATGTCGCCAAGAAAGCCTTAGAGTGTGATTACTCGCCGAAGTAACGCTTGTAAAGACCCATGAAGCCTGCGCAATGGCGAGCCTCGTCCTTAGCCATCTCGTGTACGGTGTCGTGTGTGGCGTCCATACCGGCAGCCTTAGCGTTCTTTGCAATTCTGAACTTATCCTCGCAAGCTCCGCGCTCTGCTGCGATACGAGCAGCAAGGTTAGCCTTTGTGTCGCTCAATACGTCGCCGAGAAGTTCAGCGAACTTGCTGGCATGCTCTGCCTCCTCGAAAGCGTAACGCTTGTAAGCCTCAGCAATCTCAGGATAGCCCTCGCGGTCAGCCTGACGGCTCATAGCGAGATACATACCAACCTCACCACACTCACCATGGAAGTGTGTCTCAAGATCCTTGATCATCTCCTCTGTGGCACCCTCCATACGGGCAGCGCCAAGAGTGTGAACGGTTGCGAAGGCGGGACCCTCAGTCGGGTCGTTCAGCTCCTGGAACTTGCTCTTGGGAGCCTTGCAGATCGGACACTTCTCGGGAGCCTCAGTTCCCTCATAGATGTAACCACAAACTGTGCAAATAAATTTCTTCTTCATAATGCTAAATGTTTTGTATATTAATAATGTTATTGTTATTTTACTTCGTCGGAAGAAGCTGCTTCTTCCAGACATTCGTTACATATTCCTTTATAATAGAGCTGCACGTCCGTGACCTTATGCCCGGCTATAGAGTCCTGCTTCAGGAGGGGCGACACTTCGTCGAAGATGTCATACACCTTGTTGCACTTGGTGCAGTAAAAGTGGGCATGCGCCGATATATCGCCGTCATAACATACACGATGTTCGTTGATGGTTATCATTTGCGCGGCATCGTTTTCTGCAAACAAACGTAGCGTATTGTAAACCGTCGTGCGACTCAGCGTGGGAATCTTCGAGCACAAGCCGCGATACACATCGTCCACCGTAGGATGGGTTGCATGAGTAAGCAGATATTGCATGATGGCAAGGCGCTGTACAGAAGGCTTGATTCCATGATCTGTAAGTCTTGTGTAGGCTTCTTTCTGTTTCATCTCATTCACTTTTTCTATTTCACATTGCAAAGGTAAGCATTTATATTTTACCGTGCAAGTAAAAGTTGGAAAAATTACAAAATTTAAAGTACAACAATTGTTAAACCATAGTTGTATTCCTTATTATATAGCAGACCAATGGCTTTACATAATACACGAAAAGACCATAAAAGCCAAGGACAAAGTGTATTAGCCTTGATTTTTATGGTCTTTCCTTTATATATTGCCATGTATCTCCTACTCCAGCAACTTCACCATGTTAAGATCCGTTATCTTACCGTCGGGATTTATCTTTGCCGAAATGCGATACTTGTTCTGCACATTTGTGCCGTCTGTATGCGACACGTTCTGACCTGCCGTAAAGCTTACGCTATACTCGTACTGTCCGTCGCCCACCTCCTTCTTGTTGATGGTATAGTCGCCTACAGTACTCCAGTCCATTGACGCAATATCCGTCTTATAGATTTTGTGCAAGAATGTCACTACGTCGTTTCGTGTGGCGTTGGTCTTGCCAAGGAACGAATTGATGAGCGAACCGAATGCGCTTGTTACGGCATCCTCGTCCTTGTTGTTGATACTGCTGAAGAACGAGTCGAAAATGCTCCTTACCATCAGTTTGTCCTCTGGCTGCACGGTCTTGGCATTGATGCCCTTTATGTTCTGGTTGGCCTCATCCACGTGCTCTCCGTCAGCATGCTGCTCCAGATAGGTTTCCATAGCCTCCACGGTATTGGCAGCCTGTGCGGCAGCCCAGTCGATGGAGTCAATCTTATGTATGGCGAGCGACTTGAAGGGCGAGTCGGGATGCTGCTCAAGATATTGTTCAAGTGCCGACTTCGAACCGCTTACCAAGGCGTTGGTCCATTCCTCGTCCGACTGCTTCAGTTCTGAAAGATGCTTTTCCATATTCTGGATGTGCTCCTCTGAGGCTTCGTCCATATAGGTGTCGAGATAGTTCTGCACCACCTGCACGTCCGTGCTCGAGAGGGCGTACTCGTAAGCCTGATTCTCGCGCTCCACGCTCGACTGATGATAGAAGAAGTAGCAGATGCCACCTATCAGCAAGGCGGCAAACACAGCCACGGCTGCTACCAGAAGATTGTTTCGCTTCGTCGGCGTCGTCGTATTTTCCGTGACAGTCGCAGGCGTATTTTCCGTGACAGTCGCAGACGTATTTATGCCAGCGTTTTCGGTTTGTCCATTGGTTGGATGTCCGCATTTCGGACATGCGGGCTGATCTTTGAAGTAGACCTGTCCACAAGCAGGACATTTCGTCAGTTTGTCTTTGATAGCCACGCCGCACGACGGACAGTATGGAGCCTGGTCGCTAATCTCATGACCACACTCCGGACATTTAATCATTGCCATATATATGTATGTATTGTTGTGATAATTCGTGTTAATCTATGTTTTGTGACATCACGCTCCGTCAATGATGTATGAAGCGTATCTCCCTCAGACTATGCCGTCCCACAAATCGGCTCTTGTCCACATATCCGTTTATTCCGTCTATATGTCCCTTTCCCGTATACTGCCAGATGATGTAGTCGGCATCGTCGTTAAGCACCGGCATACGTGATGAGTATTGGGCTATCATCAGCTTATATCCCCTCAGCTTTCCAGAGAGATAGTTGTTGTAGAAGTTGGTGCCGGTATAAACCAGAGGTTTCTGCTTATAAGCCTTCTCAACCATGTGAAGGAATGTGAGAAGGGAGTCGCAGAACTCGTCTGTGGACATTCCCTGCTTCATCTCCACGTCAATCATCGGAATAAGATCCTGCTCCTTCGGACGACATTGTGTCATGAAGTTCTGCAATTGCTTGGTAAGGTCTGTCTTCGGACGGAAGAAATGGTAAGAGCCCACCTTCAGTCCGTAACTGTGCGCCGTCTTTATGTTCTGCTCGAATCGGCTGTCTATTCTGTCGCCACCTTCCGTGGCTTTGATGTATACGAATGCCATCTTGGTGTTGTTGCCGATTGTCTCCCAGAACACGTCTCTCTGATAGTGACTGAGGTCTATGCCATGGATGTGAGAGCAAGTGTCCTCACATTCCACCAAAGAGTTCTGCGCAAAAAAAGGCGTGGACAACAGCACGCCAAGTAAAACAAGTATATTTCGTTTAATAAAATTTTTCATAATTGCAAAGGTACTGCAATTTGGAGAGACCACAAAGAATAATTATCAACTTTCCAAAATTTTATGATTTTTTTATTGGTGGCACTATAATTGCTTTACTGAGATCACCTTAGTTGTTCTTTACAATTGACATGAAGGCCCTTTACAAATGGAAACAGCTATCAGACCTTAGCTTCTGTTCTACAATACGCTTACAATGCATCTTTAATCCCAAATCAGTCATTAGAATTTCTCGTGTCGTACGGAAAAACGAAATCCTTTAATTTCCCCATATATATAAGAATGATTTTCATGTTTTTTAGTGGTCTGGACAAAATATGAAGACGTGTTAGAAAATGACAAGAAGCTTTTTCTAATAACCGATTTTGATTTAAGAATTATTCGTTGTCAAGAGAACACAAAAAAGTTGGAGGAACCCTTGTGTCTGCAAGGATTTCCCCAACTTTTTATATTATGTAATCATAAACTGTTTACTTTGTAGCGACATTAAGCTGTGCGTCCACCTCATCAAGGATTCGCTTAACGAACTCCTCCTTGGTCATAGTGGCCTGCTCGCCACCACCCTGCTTACGCATAGCAACGAGACCCTCAGCAGCCTCCTTCTCGCCAACGACAACCATATACGGGATACGGCTCAGCTCGTTATCACGAATCTTACGGCCTATCTTCTCGTTACGGTCATCAACGATTGCTCTTACGCCAGCGTTGTCGAAGTAAGCCTGAAGCTCCTTGGCATAGTCGTTATACTTCTCTGAGATAGGCAGAATGGCCACCTGGTCAGGAGTAAGCCACAACGGGAAGTGACCGGCTGTATGCTCGATGAGCACGGCTGTGAAGCGCTCCATTGAACCGAACGGTGCACGGTGGATCATCACCGGAGTCTTCTTGGTGTTGTCCTCATCTGTATACTCCAGCTTGAAACGCTGCGGGAGATTGTAGTCCACCTGGATAGTACCAAGCTGCCAACGGCGTCCGATGGCGTCCTTAACCATGAAGTCGAGCTTAGGACCGTAGAATGCAGCCTCGCCAACCTCCTCACGAACCTCAAGACCCTTCTCACGGCAAGCCTCACGGATGGCGTTCTCGCTCTCTGCCCAAATCTCCTCAGAACCGATATACTTCTCGGTATCCTTCGGATCGTGGAGCGAAATCTGAGCCTCATAGTTGTCGAATCCGAAGATGCTGAACACCTTGAGGATGATGTCGATGATGTTCTCAAACTCCTGCTTTACCTGATCTGGACGTACAAAGAGGTGAGCGTCGTCCTGTGTGAACGTGCGGACACGTGTCAGACCGTGAAGCTCACCACTCTTTTCATAGCGGAATACTGTACCGAACTCTGCGATACGGAGAGGAAGGTCCTTGTAAGAACGCGGCTTGCGGGCGAAAATCTCGCAATGGTGAGGACAGTTCATCGGCTTGAGCATATACTCCTCGTCCTCCTCCGGTGTGTGGATGGGCTGGAAAGCGTCCTTGCCATAGTGAGCATAGTGGCCCGATGTGACGTAGAGACTCTTGCCGCCGATACCCGGAGTGATAACCTCCTGATAGTTGTACGGCTTGAGGAGCTTGCGGAGAAGTTCCTGCAGACGCAGACGGAGGTCTGTGCCCTTAGGCAGCCAGATGGGAAGACCCTTACCCACACGATCAGAGAACATGAAGAGCTCCATCTCCTTACCGATCTTACGATGGTCGCGCTTCTTGGCCTCCTCGAGCATTACGAGATACTCCTCGAGCATCTTCTTCTTCGGGAATGAGATGCCGTAGATACGGGTCATCTGCTCGCGCTTAGCATCGCCACGCCAGAAGGCACCAGCCACGCTTGTGATCTTCACAGCCTTGATAAGGCCTGTGTTGAGCAAGTGCGGACCACGACAAAGGTCGGTGAAGTTGCCCTGGGTATATGTAGTGATGGTTCCATCCTCAAGGTCAAGGTCGATGTGCTCACACTTGTAAGTCTGACCATCAGCCTTAAACTCCTCAAGGGCGTCGGTCTTTGAAACCTCACGGCGAACAACCGGCTCGTTCTTCTTGGCAAGCTCCATCATCTTTGCCTCAATCTTTCCGAAGTCGTTCTCGGAAATGACCTGTCCTTCTGCCGGCATTACGTCGTAGAAGAAGCCGTTCTCAACTGCAGGACCGAAGCCGAACTGAATGCCAGGATAGAGTTCCTGAAGCGCTTCTGCGAGCAGGTGGGCTGATGTGTGCCAGAATGTATGCTTGCCCTCCTCGTCCTCAAACTTGTAGAGAGCGATGGTAGAGTCCTCCTCGATGGGACGGTTCAGCTCTACTGTCTCACCATTTACACCGCAAGATACAACGTTGCGAGCGAGAGCCGGTGAGATGCTCTCGGCGATTTGTAACCCCGTTACGCCCTTTTCGTACTCACGAACAGAGCCATCCGGAAATGTGATTTTAACCATAACAAATTAGTTTATTAATCGATATCTTTGCAAAGGTACAATAAATTATTAGTATAATTCGATGATTTTACGTAATTTTGCAAGCAAGTATTAAAATACAATTTATCAAATAACAAATAAATGGAACTGATTAAGAAATACTTCCCCAACATAACCGATAAGCAGGAGGAACAGTTCGGCAAGCTGAAGGAGCTTTACGACGACTGGAACAGTAAGATAAACGTGATTTCGAGAAAGGACATGGACAACTTCTACGAGCATCACGTGCTTCACTCGCTTGCCATCGCTCACGAGATTAAGTTCAGGGACGGTTCGAAGATTCTCGATCTTGGTACGGGTGGCGGATTCCCTGGCATCCCCCTCGCCATAATGTTCCCGCAATGCCAGTTCAAGATGATTGACCGTACTGGAAAGAAGATTCTCGTGGTGAACGAGGTGGCTAAGGCGCTTGGATTGGAGAATGTGAAAGCGGAGCAGCTTTCAGGCGAAGAGGAAAAGGGAAAGTACGACTTCGTGGTGAGTCGCGCCGTAATGCCCCTACCCGACCTTGTGAAAATAATAAAGAAGAACGTCGACCATAAGCGTCAGCAGAACTCGTTGCCTAACGGTCTTATTTGTCTGAAGGGTGGCGACCTCAACAACGAGACAAGACCATTTAAGAATATCGTCAGCATGACTGACATCCATGACATGTTTGACGAGGAGTGGTTCAAGGAGAAATATCTGATATATCTGCCCTTATAAATCATTAATCAAGAAAAAAGAAAAAATGCTTAATATAGAGACCTTCACATGCAACATGTTGCAGGAGAACTGCTACGTGGTTAGCGACGACACCAAGGAATGCGTCATCATCGACTGCGGAGCTTATTATGAGGAAGAGAAGCTTGCCATCGAGAAGTATATAAAGGAGAACGGACTTACCCCAAAGCACCTTATAGCCACACACGGACACCTCGACCATAACTTCGGCGACGCATTCATTACCAGCACGTTCGGTATTCCACTCGAAATAGATAGCTCGGATGAGGAATACGTTAAAGCCGCAGACAAGCAGGCTGCACTTTTCGGAATGACGCTGGATGAGCCTATCGTGACTGACATCAAGACTTTCCACGCCGGCGAGCACATCCTTTTCGGCAATCATGACATCGAAGTGATAGAGACACCGGGACACTCTATGGGTTCGGTGGTACTCTACATCAAGGACGAGAAGGTTGCTTTCACGGGCGACACGCTCTTCCGCGGCTCCATCGGACGTACAGACTTTGAGGGTGGCAGCATGCTTATGATTATCCAGAGTCTCAGAATGTTCGTACAGTTCCCTGACGACATTACTCTCCTGCCGGGACACGGACAGAAGACAACGATGGGATATGAGTTGGCACACAATCCGTATCTGGACAGATAAGAAGCCAAAACTTTCAAAAAAGTTTAGAAGTAAGAGAAGTTAAAGAGTTGAGATTGAAAACAGAAAAGATAATCTTAGGTATCGACCCCGGTACGAACGTCATGGGCTATGCAGTCTTGCGCGTCATAGGCAACAAGGCTGAGAAGGTTTGCATGGGCGTAATTGACATGCGCAAATGCTCAGACCCTTACCTGCGCCTGGGCAAGATTTATGCACAAGTGACGGAGGTCATTGACCAATATCTGCCGGACGAGATGGCTATCGAAGCGCCTTTCTTCGGTAAGAACGTACAGTCGATGCTGAAGCTTGGAAGGTCGCAGGGAGTGGCAATCGCAGCAGCCGTCAATCATAGCGTTCCCATACACGAATACGCTCCGATGAAGATAAAGATGGCCATTACCGGCCAGGGACAGGCTTCTAAGGAGCAAGTGGCGGAGATGCTGAAAAGATTACTCCGACTGGACACAGAGGAAATGCCTAAGCTGATGGACGCAACGGACGCTATGGGCGTGGCTTACTGCCACTTCATGCAAGCCGGAAATCCAGTCACCACAACCCACTACCGGGGATGGAAGGACTTTGTGAACAAAAACAAGGACCGACTAAGCGAGAACGGACATTAAACAACAAAGAAATAACGAAACACACTGGATTATGAAGAAAATCGTATTTATGATGGTGGCGATGCTGACATTCGCCATCAACTCGCAAGGACAAGAAATATTCAAGGAGGTGAAGCACATTCAGGAGAGCGCAGAAGCACTTGCAAACGACACGACAAAGAATCTCGAGTCGCGCAAGATTGCCTGCTTCAAGTATGATGCCATTTATTACCTCATCGACAAGGCAGCCGTGGAACCCACATTCACAGAATACGAATTGGGCTTACAGGCTGACGCCATGATAGAGTTTGTGAATTACTTCGTGGCTCGTCTCAAGGTTACGGACAAGGCTAAGGACAAGGATCTGCTGAAGGCTAAGTTTAAGGCTGCCACAATAAACAACTCATTGTTTAACGACATGGACAAGGAGCTGGTTTACGGATACGTAGACAACGACAAGTTCATAACGCAGTTCTCGCTCGATACAGACTGGGTGAAGGCATTGGAGGAAGTGAAGAAAAAGTAATGCCCATAAGAGAAAACACTTAAACAACTGAATAAACAAAGCGGACGATACACTTTTTATTGTTGTATCGTCCGCTTTTTTTGCCTTTATTACATTATTCTGCCTTTCAACAGAGAAGCCTTACGCTCCCTTTATCATATTGAGGAAATAATGGTGCACACGAACATCGTCGTTGAGTTCTGGATGGAACGCCGTAACCAACTGATTGCCTTGTCTTGCGGCAACGATGTGTCCGCCGACCTCAGCAAGAATCTCAGCGTCACCTTCCACCTTATTAATATAAGGCGCTCTGATGAATGTCATCGGGATGTCCTCACCAACGCCGTTCATCTTGTCCTCCGTATAGAAGCTGCCAAGCTGACGACCATAAGCATTGCGACATACGTCGATGTCCATAGTGGAAATACGGTCGAAAGACTGTCCTTCCACCTTCTTTGCCAGAAGGATAAGTCCGGCACATGTGCCGAATACGGGAAGTCCGTTACGGATGTCGTTTCTGACGGACTCGAGCAAGCCCAAGTCCTTCAGAAGCTTCAGTTGCACAGTACTCTCGCCTCCAGGAATCACAAGACCGTCCTTGGGCTGATCCCAGTCAGACAACTGGCGAATCTCGAAGGTTTCGGCTCCAAGACGCTCCAGCATCATCTCGTGCTCAATGAAGGCACCTTGTAATGCTAATACTGCTATTCTCATTTCTTACTTGCCTCTCTCGGCCATAAGAACCTCGATCTCGTGCTCGTTGATGCCGACCATAGCCTCGCCGAGATCCTCAGAAAGCTCAGCAAGCATCTTGGCATCGTTGAAGTTTGTAACGGCCTGAACGATAGCTCTTGCACGCTTCTCAGGATTGCCACTCTTGAAGATACCAGAACCTACGAATACACCCTCAGCACCAAGCTGCATCATAAGAGCAGCGTCAGCAGGTGTAGCTACACCACCGGCAGCGAAGTTTACGACGGGAAGCTTGCCGTTCTCGTGTACGTACTTCACCAAGTCGTAGGGAACCTGAAGCTGCTTAGCTGCCTCGTAGAGCTCGTCCTCAGACATAGATGTGAGACGACGTATCTCGCTCTGCATCATACGCATGTGGCGAACAGCCTGTACAACGTCGCCAGTTCCCGGCTCGCCCTTTGTACGAATCATAGTGGCACCCTCAGCGATACGGCGCAAAGCCTCGCCAAGATTGCGTGCTCCACACACGAAGGGAACCTCGAACTTGTTCTTGTCGATATGGTAAACATCGTCAGCGGGAGAGAGAACCTCGCTCTCGTCGATGTAGTCGATTTCGATAGCCTGCAGAATCTGAGCCTCTGCGAAGTGGCCGATACGGCACTTAGCCATAACGGGGATTGAAACTGCCTCCTGAATGCCCTTAATCATCTTAGGGTCGCTCATACGAGATACGCCACCAGCAGCACGGATGTCTGCGGGGATACGCTCGAGTGCCATAACTGCACATGCACCAGCTGCTTCAGCGATGCGAGCCTGCTCAGGTGTAGTAACGTCCATAATTACACCGCCCTTGAGCATCTGTGCCAAGTTGCGGTTCAGTGTTTGTCTGTTTTCAGTCATAATGTTTGTTAATAAATATCGTTTATGTTATACAATCTTGTATCTAACGCGGAATGAACGCTTCATCTCGTCCCAGTTGGTTCCAAGCATTACAAACTTGCCAATCTGTGAGGTGGAACGTACATGTTTTCCAAGACAGGGGCAGACATCATAGTCGCCGATACGCACCAGGCGAAGCTTCTCGGAAGCATCAGCCGGCAGACGGTCAAGCTTGACATCCGCAGGAATGTGGTCTCTGTCGACAACCTCGTAGGTAACTGGAAGGTCTTCAGCGATAAGCTGGTTCATGCGGTCCTCTATCTCCTTCTCCTCCTTGCGTGAGGGCTTGTGATCGAGGATGAAGCTTATCTTGCTCTTCTTACGCTCTATATGAGCGTTGCGCGAGCGCTCACATCCGAACATTCTGATCATCGTCTGATTGAGGAGATGTTCGGCTGTATGAGCAGGAGGAAACTCTTCCTTGTTATGCTCATTGAAGACAATATCTGTATCCATACTCAAATTGAATTTAAATATTCTACAATCGTGTCCACTTACATTCACCAGTACGAAATCGTCATTCTTGAAGTCGGCAGTCATTCTTCCGCCACCCAGCATATCCTCAGCCTCAACAGCCTTATGCGGAATGCCGAGGAAATCGAATGCATGTAATGGGATGACCACCTTGCATGTTACATCCTCGTCTGCGAAATTGGCTACCACCAACATCATTTCGTCATCTGCCTTACGGAGGAAAGCATATTGTCTTGAGGCAAAATGCCCATTGACATACATAAGGTCGAAGAACTGACCCTCGCTTACAGCCTTCTCCTTGCTGGCGATTTGGAGTATGCGGGTATAAAGAGCGTCAAGTCTTGCCTCGTCTTCTGACAGGCTGTTATCAACGTATGCTCTATATAATGACGGTACTGTCCAATAGTCGAAGATGGTGGTACGTCCGTCCTTGCCGCTGAATCCCTCTGCGTCCATGCCTCTCTCGCCATACTCCTGACCCGCATAAACCATAAACGGATTGGAGCGCATCAGAGTGTTTACGACGAAAGCCGGATAAGCGCGGAAAGCGTCGCCTGCGAAGAAATCGCTTGCTACGCGTTGCTCGTCGTGATTCTCCAGGAAATACAGCATATGGTCGTGGATGGGGTCAACCCATTGCCAGGCTGTTGTTATCTGGGATGTGGGGCTGTTGCCGCAAATCACGTTACGCATAGTGTCGTACATGCCCACCTTATCATAAAGATAATCAAAGCCTGCGTCGACATAATGGCGATACTCCATGGGGTTATAGACCTCCGCAACGAACAGTATAGACGGATAAGCACGCTTTACGCTACCGATAGCCCAATTCCAGAAAGCTGGCGGCACCATCTCTGCCATGTCGCAACGAAAACCGTCCACGCCCTTTGACGCCCAAAATAGTAAGATTGATAACATCTTTTTCCAGGTATCAGGTGTAGGTTCGAAGTGTTCGGATCTTCCGCCGGCATCACAATAGTCTATGCCATAATTCAGTTTTACTGTTTCATACCAGTCGTTCTTTCCAGGACGGGCATCGAAGTGGTCATTACCCGTTGCTTTGGCTGGATATTCTGTGTACGGAGTGTCTTCTCCGCCGTAGAGGTCGATATCAGGACGAAACTCCTCGCCTACGCAATAATAGAAATTATTGTCGCGGTTGAAGGAATGGTCCTTATTGTCATCAGCTCCAAGATCTGCCACACCTTCCGGCTTGGCTATTGACTGGTACTGACGTGCCACATGGTTGGGAACGAAGTCGATGATGACCTTCAGTCCGTTAGCATGACTGCGCTTAAGCAGCTGCTCGAACTCCGTCATACGCTTGTCTACATTCTCCGCCAAGTCTGGATCGACGTCGTAATAGTCGGTTATGGCATAAGGCGAACCTGCCTTTCCTTTCACGATAGCAGGATGCTGGCGCGGAATGCCATAAGAGGTGTAGTCTGTAGATGTGGCGTGACGGATGATTCCCGTATACCATACATGGGTGTATCCCTTGCCTCGGATTTGTTTTAGTACTTTATCGTCAAAGAAGTTCATCTTTCCGCAACCATTCTCGGCAATCGTGCCATCGAACTTATTGTTGTAGACACGGTTACCGAAAAGGCGGGTGAACACTTGATAAATAAGTATTTTCTCTTTGGCCATAATATCTTTAAGCGATACCGTGAGCTGCCACAGTCTTGTCGATGCGGCCGATCATACCCTGAAGGGCCTTGCCAGGTCCACATTCTGTGAAGTCGTCTGCACCATCCTTAATCATATTCTTCACACTTGAAGTCCAGCGTACGCTGCTTGTCAGCTGTGCAATGAGGTTGGCCTTAATCTCTGAAGGATCTGTATGAGGCAGTCCGTCTACGTTCTGATATACGGGGCAAAGAGGAGCCGAGAATGTTGTAGCCTGAATGGCCTTCTCCAATTCTTCCTTAGCGGGCTGCATAAGCGGAGAATGGAAAGCGCCGCCAACCTTAAGAGGCAGAGCACGCTTTGCGCCGGCTGCCTTCAGCTTCTCGCAAGCAGCGTTAATAGCATCCATATTGCCGCTGATAACCAGCTGGCCGGGGCAGTTATAGTTTGCAGCAACGACAACATTGCCCTCTGTGCTTACCTCAGCACATGTCTGCTCTATCACTTCGTCAGAAAGACCGATGACAGCAGCCATTGTTCCGGGAGCAGCCTCGCAAGCCTTCTGCATTGCCATAGCACGAGCATAAACCAGCTTCAGACCGTCCTCGAATGAAACAGCACCTGCAGCCACCAAAGCTGACAGTTCACCAAGTGAGTGTCCTGCTACCATTGCAGGCTTAAACTCGTCGCCGAGGCAGATGGCAGAAATTACGCTATGAAGGAAAACGGCAGGCTGTGTCACCTTGGTCTCCTTAAGCTGCTCGTCTGTGCCGTCAAACATTATATCTGTAATACGGAAGCCAAGGATTTCGTTGGCTTTCTCGAAAAGATTCTTTGCTGTCTCGTTAGACTCGTACAGGTCTTTGCCCATTCCGACAAACTGTGAACCCTGTCCTGGAAAAACAAATGCTTTCATATAATTTTTTATTCTTTTATAATTATAATATATGTTTCTTCTTTGCAAAGGTAGTGAAAATCGCGCATAAAAGCTAAACTTTATCCACTATTTTAATTACCTTTGCGCTAAAATAGCGAATAATGAGAAATAGAATATTAATTACATTATTAATATTGGCTTTTAGTTCACTCGTTTCCACCCCTAATTTGAGCGCACAGCCTAAGTGGAACTCGGTTTACCAGAACTATATCGACCAATACAAAGACCTTGCCATAGAGCAGATGCTGCGTTACAACATACCTGCAAGCATAACCTTAGCTCAGGGTCTGCTTGAAAGTGGCGCAGGACGAAGCCAGCTGACACGTTCCGGCAACAACCATTTCGGCATAAAGTGTCATGGATGGAAAGGCAGACGAACTTATCATGACGACGACGCAGCGGGCGAATGCTTCCGCGCTTACGACAACGCCAAGCAGAGCTACGAGGACCACAGCAAGTTTCTCAGCACGCAGCAGCGCTACTCGCGTCTGTTCGCCCTTTCGCGTACAGATTATAAAGGTTGGGCTAAGGGACTCAAGCATTGTGGATATGCCACTAATCCGAATTATGCCTCACAGCTCATTCAGATAATAGAGGTATACAGGCTCAATCTGTATGACAAAGCCACCAGCTACGACCGCTTCATGGCGCACCACTCGGCTGAGGACCGCCCCGGACCAGACGGAACATACCATATAATAAAGTATTACAACAAGAACTATTATGTGATTGCAAAGGGCGGCGACACGTTCAAGTCGTTAAGCAAGGAGCTTGGCATTTCCGTCCGAAAACTGGCGAAGTATAACGAACGCTCTCGCAAAGACCGACTGGAGGCCGGCGACATCATCTACCTCAAGAAGAAGCGCAAGAAAGCCACAAAGAACTACAAGGACAAATTCCACGTGGTTAAGGCTAACGAAAGCATGTACACCATATCTCAGAAATACGGCATACGTCTGAAGAGCCTCTATGACAAGAACAATCTTCCACCGTACTATCAGATAAATGTGGGCGACAAGCTTCTGGTATATTAATGTATATAAGGAAAACTTTCAGAAACAATACAATCAATAAAAAAACAAATCAATATGAAGAAAATCTTAACAACATTGGCACTCGTGCTTACCACGCTTTGCGCAAGCGCCAAAGGTCAGAACATCCCTGTATTCGCATGGTCGGGATGGGGAGAGAACACTACTGAGAAATCGCTTACTGCTGACTTCAAGGCTTGGAAGAAGCATGGCGTCACAGGTGTATGCATCAATGCTGGAATGGACACAGAGAAAATCCGTACGGCTGCAAAGGTGGCTCAGAAGGTGGGTCTGGAATATCATGCTTGGGTGCCCACTATGGTTCAGGGCGGCAAGCCGAAGAGCTGGTATACTGTAAACCGTCTCGGCCAGTCGGCTTATGACGATCAGGCTTACGTGCCTTACTACACCACTCTCGACCCCCGCAACGAAGACGTGAAGCGTTTCCTTGTCGAGAAGTTTCAGGAGATTGCCACCATCCCTGGCGTCGACTATGTTCAGCTCGACTATATCCGTTATGCTGACGTCATCCTTGCTCGCGGTCTTTGGGACAAGTATGGTCTTAACATGAACGGCGAATATGCCAAAGCTGACTATTGCTACTGCCACGATTGCGTCGAGGCTTTCAAGAAGCAGAGCGGCATAGACATCACAAAGGTTTGCGACCCGTCGAAGATAAAGGAGTGGGCACAGTTCCGTTGCGACGCTGTTACGGCTCTTGTAAACAGCATCTCTGACGCCGTACACGCAAAGGGCAAGAAGATTAGCGCTGACGTTTTCCCCGGACCGAAGAGCTATGCAGAATGGATGGTTCGCCAGCAGTGGGATAAGTGGAAACTGGACGCTGTCTTCCCCATGAACTATAACGACTTCTACATGGAGCCTGCTGCTTGGGTTGGAAAGGTGACGAAGGAAGAGGCTGAAGCCATCAAGGGCAAGAACACATTATTATATAGTGGTATCTTCATCTGCCATGACTGGCGCCACAAGGACAAGGTAGTGGATCCCGAGAACTCAGGATTGCTTCCTTCCGAAATAGCAGAGGCTGTAGAGTCATCTATGGAAGCCGGAGCTAACGGCATCAGCATCTTCACTCCCAACGACATGACAGAAGAGCATTGGGCTGAGCTGGCGAAGGTACTGAAGAAGCTTCAGAAATAATAACATGAAACTATAAAAAAGAATCGGTCATTAGGATTTCTCTTTGCAGTACGATCCTAATGACCGATTTTGGTTTTAGAATAAAAATCCTAACCCTTCGAAGGTTCTGCCGAAGACAATATTTGCATTTCTGATGCTCAATACTATGAGCCCGGCGCACAACAAAATCTTTGGTGCGAAATTCTTGAGTTTTGAGCGGTTAGAGACAATAAGCTTATACACAGCGTGTTATGCTGCTCGTAGACGAATCTCTATGGAATCAGACTCACAAACAAGCCACTTTTTTCTGCTATAGAGCCACTTTTGCACTCCTATACTGCCACTTTTATCATACAATAAAGCCTCTTTTACACTCTAATAGTGGCACTATCTGAGTGTAAAAGAGGCTTTATCGTTAAGCGTGAGTGTTGTTAGAACAGCAGAACACCATAAAAACAGCAAACCTGAACTCTATAATCAATTTTTATTTTGTAATATGTTTTTACTGTTTTGACAATATTTGCATGGTGAAAATGGATAAGTATTGGTCTAAAGCGAGTTCATATACTCCGCACACATTTCAGCGCATCTCTCGCCGTCCACGCCTGCCGACACGATGCCTCCAGCATAGCCTGCTCCTTCTCCGCAAGGGAAGAGTCCGCTTATACGTACATGCTGCAGCGTATCCTTGTCGCGGACAATGCGTACCGGCGACGAAGTACGGGTCTCGGTGGCTATCAGAAGGGCGTCGTTGGTAAGGAAGCCGTGCGACATCTTGCCGAACTTCCTGAATCCTTCCTGAAGGCGCTTGCCCACCTGCTTCGGCAACCAGAAATGCAAGGGCGACGACACAAGTCCGGGAGCATAGCTCGACTTCGGCAGGTCATACGACAGGCGTCCGTTCACGAAGTCTGCCATACGTTGCGCCGGAGCCGTCTGCTTCATATTGCCCTGCTGCCAGCAATTGCGCTCCAGCTGTTCCTGGAAGTGCATTACGCGCAGCGGGTCAGCCTCGTCTCCTGCCACGTCTTCCGGTCGTGTCTCCACCACCATTCCACTGTTCGACCATTGTGTGCCGCGATTGCTCGGGCTCATTCCGTTCACCACAATCTGCTCCTTGTCCGTAGCAGCAGGGATGACAAATCCTCCAGGGCACATACAGAACGAGTATACACCACGTCCTTCCACCTGCGTCACGAAGCTGTATTCGGCAGCAGGCAGGTATTTGCCCCTGCCCTCCTTCGAGTGGTATTGTATCTGGTCTATAAGATGCGAGGGATGTTCCAGTCGTACACCCACGGCTATGCCCTTCGCCTCTATCTCCACCTTTGCTTCTGCCAGATAGCGATAGACGTCACGTGCGGAATGCCCCGTTGCCAATATCACCGGACCACGATAGGTCTCTTCCGCGCCGTTCACAAGGTTTACGGCTTCCACGCCTGTCACCTTGTCGCCTTCTATCAGCATTCGCGTCATCTTGGTCTGGAAGTGCACCTCTCCTCCGCATCTCAATATTGTTTCTCTCATATTCTCTATCACCTTCGGCAGTTTGTCCGTGCCGATATGGGGATGAGCGTCGGCAAGGATAGCCGTGGAGGCCCCGTGCTGGCAGAATACGTTAAGGATTTTCTCCGTGCTGCCACGCTTCTTTGATCGTGTATAGAGCTTGCCGTCCGAATAAGCGCCGGCTCCACCTTCTCCGAAGCAATAATTGCTCTCTGCGTCCACAGCCTGGTTTTTCTTTATATTGGCAAGGTCTACCTTACGGTCTCTCACGTTCTTTCCACGCTCCAAGACTATCGGGCGCAGTCCTAACTCTATAAGGCGAAGCGAAGCGAACAGTCCGCCAGGACCCTCGCCCACCACTATGACAGCCGGCTTGCCGCTCACGTCGCCATATTCCGTAACCACATAAGCGTCGTCCTCCGGCATTTCGTTGATGTAGAGCCTTACCGTGAGGTTGATGAATATCTTGCGTTGTCTGGCGTCTATGCTTCGTTTCAGCACGCGTACTGCGTTTATCGTACGTATGTCTATGCCGCGGTCTTCAGCCACAAAACGCTTGATGTTCTGCTCGCTTGAGGCCACCACGGGAAGGACACGTACCTGTATTTCCTGTATCATTCTTCTTTGATTATGTTTCCTGTTATTATAATTCGTAGCGCAAAATTACGCAAATTCAGACAATTATACTTGAATTTACAACCTAAAATTTGTAAGATACGTTTATTATTCGTAGATTTACTGACTCTTAACAATAACAAAACAAATCAATATGAACACCATAAATCCGTTTTCGCGTCCGCTATACGTGATGCTCAAGCCCGTTGGCGCCGCCTGCAACCTACGATGCCATTACTGTTATTACCTTGAAAAAGCCTGCCTTTATAAGGACTCATCCAAGCGTGTGCTGAGTGAGGAAATGCTCGATCAGTTCACTAAGGAATACATCGAGGCTCAGACCATGAACGACGTCCTCTTCACGTGGCACGGCGGCGAACCTCTCATGCGTCCACTCTCCTTCTATCGCAAGGCTCTGGAGCTTCAGAAGAAGTACGGTCGCGGACGCAACATCTCTAACGTCATCCAGACCAACGGCACGCTGCTTACCGACGAATGGTGCCGATTCCTGCATGAAAACAACTGGCTTGTGGGCGTATCCATAGATGGTCCGCAGGAGTTTCATGACGAGTATCGCCGTACGGCAAGCGGAGGTCCTTCGTGGGCAAAGGTGATGCGTGGCATACAGCTGCTCAACAAGCACCACGTGGAATGGAACGCCATGGCGGTGGTCAACGACTTCAATGCCGACTACCCTCTCGACTTCTATCATTTCTTCAAGGAAATGGGATGCCGATTCATTCAGATTACGCCCGTTGTGGAGCGCATGGTCAATCATGCTGACGGCAGACACCTTGCCACCCTTACTGACGACGCCACAGCTCCCGTTACCGATTTCTCTGTTACGCCGGAGCAATGGGGACGTTTCCTCTGCGCCATCTTCGATGAGTGGGTGCGTAATGATGTAGGCCAGACTTACGTCGAGCTCTTCGACTGCATCCTTGCCAACTGGGTGGGCGTCACGCCGGGCATCTGCGTCTATGCCAAGGAATGCGGCCATGCCGGTATTATGGAATTCAACGGCGACGTCTATTCCTGCGACCACTTCGTCTTCCCCGAATACCGCCTTGGCAACATCCGCGAGAAGACCATCACGGAAATGCTCTACGGCGAACAGCAACAGCAGTTCAGCCGTCTCAAGAGCCAGTCGCTGCCAAAGGAATGCAAGGAGTGTGAATGGGAGTTTGCCTGCCACGGCGAATGCCCCAGAACCCGCTTCATAAAGGACGTCTACGGCAATCCCGGCAAAAACTATCTCTGCGAGGGTTACCGCATGTTCTTCCGTCACATAGCCCCATATATGGACTTCATGAAGAAGGAATATATGAATCAGCGACCACCCTCTAACGTCATGCAGCACATCCAGGAAATAGAAGACAGCAGAAAGTAACCGTGAGGCTTTTTTATTGACCAAAAGCACATTTTTCCTTCAATCTCTATTTGCATATAATATATTTTTCGTAAATTTGCCGACACTTTATCCAACTTTATGTTACGACACGGCGCTGTATCGCCCCGCTGCCGTGCAGTATTAACAAGCAGACCGAGGTATCCCTCCCATGCCTCTCCCGTAATGAGGATTGGGAAGAAGCCAGTCTGGCTGCACCCGCTAGCCACAGCGCCGAAACATAACCGCCTCCCTTGTATGGAGGCATTAACCATAGAACAAGAGAAAATGAAAGTAATGAAGTTTGGCGGAACCTCAGTAGGTTCCGTCGAGAGCATCCTTAGCCTTAAGGCTATCGTAGAGAAAGAGGCTCAGCAGCAGCCGGTAATCATCGTAGTAAGCGCACTTGGAGGTATAACTGACAAGCTCCTTGCCACCTCGCAGCTCGCCGTAAAGGGAGACGAGGCATGGAAAGACGAGTTTCAGGCCATGGTAGACCGTCATCATAAGATGATCGACACCATCATTACAGACCCCAAAAAGCGTGAGACGCTCTTCAATGTCGTCGACTCGCTATTCGAGCAGCTACGCTCCATCTATTTCGGAGTGTTCCTTGTGCACGACCTTTCCAAGAAAACGCAGGACGCCATCGTCAGCTACGGCGAACGCCTCAGTTCCAACATCGTTGCCACACTCGTAAAAGGTGCCAAGTGGTTCGACTCAAGGGAATTCATCAAGACCATGCAGAAGAACCATAAGAATACGCTCGACTCAGACCTTACTTGCCGACTGGTGAAGCGCACGTTCAGCGACCTTCCACGCATTTCTCTCGTTCCAGGTTTTATAAGCATGGACCGCGACACCAACGAGACCACAAATCTCGGACGTGGCGGATCTGACTATACGGCTGCCATCATTGCTGCAGCCCTCGATGCAGACATTCTTGAAATCTGGACCGACGTAGACGGATTCATGACCGCCGATCCTCGTGTCATCAAGACTGCCTACACCATTAATGAGCTTAGCTATATAGAGGCGATGGAGCTTTGCAATTTCGGCGCAAAGGTCATCTATCCCCCTACCATCTATCCCGTCTGCGTGAAGAACATCCCTATCCGCGTCAAGAACACATTCAATCCTGACGCCAAGGGCACCATCATAAAGGCTAAGATTGCCAACGATGACAAGCCCATCAAGGGCATCTCCAGCATCAGCGGCACCACCCTCATCACCGTCACAGGACTCTCCATGGTGGGCGTCATCGGTGTCAACCGTCGTATCTTCACAGCGCTTGCCGACAACGGCATCAGCTGCTTCATGGTGTCGCAGGCTTCCTCTGAGAACTCCACATCCATCGGCGTACGCGATCAGGACGAAGCAGCTGCCGTGGAAGTGCTCAACGGCGAGTTTGCCAAGGAGATTGAGACAGGAGCCATGTTCCCCATGCACGCCGAAAAGGGACTTGCCACAATAGCCGTCGTGGGAGAGAACATGAAGCATACGCCGGGCATTGCAGGAAAGCTCTTCGGCACACTCGGACGTAGCGGCATCAGCGTCATAGCCTGTGCGCAGGGAGCTTCGGAGACAAACATTTCCTTCGTCGTCGACAGCAAGTATCTGCGCAAGGCGCTCAACGCCATACACGACTCGTTCTTCCTTTCCGAATATAAGGTGCTCAATCTCTTCGTATGCGGCGTAGGAACCGTCGGCGGACAACTCCTCCAGCAGATTCACGACCAGTATGAGGAACTGAAGCGCACCAAGCGTCTGAAGCTCAACGTAGTAGGAATAGCCACATCCAAGAAAGCCATCTTCGACCGTGACGGCATCGACCTCACCTGTTATAAGCAGCTCCTTGACGAGGCTCCTATCAGCACGGACAAGCAGCTGAGCGACGAAATCATCGGCATGAACATCTTCAATAGCGTGTTCGTGGACTGCACCGCCAGCAAGGACGTGGCTTTGCTCTATCAGGACTTTCTCTCACACAACATCTCCGTGATAGCCGCCAACAAGATAGCCGCGTCATCGTCTTACGACAACTACATCCGACTGAAGGAGACTGCCCTCGCACGTGGCGTGCTTTTCCGTTACGAGACCAACGTGGGAGCCGGACTCCCCATCATCGGCACCATCAACGACCTGCGCAATTCGGGTGACAGCATACTCAAGATTGAGGCGGTACTTAGCGGTACGCTCAACTTCATCTTCAACGAACTATCCGCTGACGTCAGCTTCTCCGAAGCCGTTCGCCGTGCCAAGGAAATGGGTTACAGCGAGCCCGACCCACGCATCGACCTCTCCGGAAAGGACGTCATACGCAAGCTCGTAATCCTCGCACGTGAGGCAGGATATAAGGTGGAGAAGACGGACGTGGAGAAACATCTCTTTATTCCTGACCACTTCTTCGAAGGAAGCATTGACGACTTCTGGAAAGACCTGCCCAGCCTTGACGCCGACTTCGAAGCTCGCCGCCGACAGCTGGAAGCAGAAGGCAAGCGCTGGCGCTTCGTTGCCACCTTCGATCATGGCCGCACTTCCGTGGCGCTGAAGGAGGTAGACCGCAACCATCCCTTCTATAATCTTGAGGGCAGCAACAACGTCGTTTCCCTCACCACCGAGCGTTATCGCGAATATCCCATGCTCATTCAGGGCTACGGAGCAGGAGCGAGCGTTACAGCTGCCGGAGTGTTTGCCAACATCATGTCCATAGCAAACATCTAAGGCATCGCAAACAATTAGGAAGCGTATTTTTCCCCTTAATATTGTTTCGCCTATGAAACACATCATCATTCTTGGTGACGGCATGGCTGACCATGCCGTCCACCGGCTTGGTGGCAAGACTCTCCTTGAGTATGCCGCCACTCCCAACATGGACGCCATCGCCCGCCTCGGACGTACCGGACGTCTCATCACAGTTCCTGACGGCTTCCTCCCGGGAAGCGAAGTGGCAAACGCCACCATCCTCGGTTACGACATGCACGAAGTGTATGAAGGACGCGGCCCGCTTGAGGCAGCCTCCATAGGCTACGACATGCACGATGACGACCTTGCCCTCAGATGCAACATAATCTGCCTTGCTGACGGCGTCATACGCAATCATCACGGCGGACATCTCACCACCGAAGACAGCGAAGAGCTTATCAGCCTCCTCAACGAACGCCTCGGTTCGTCCAACGTCACCTTCGTAAAAGGCATACAGTATCGTCATCTGCTCGTCATCCGTGGAGGCAACAAGCACATAGTCTGCGCCCCGCCACACGACCATCCCAACGAACCTTGGGCGTCACTTCTCGTACGTCCAGAGGAAGGCTATGAGGAAGAGGCGCAGCCCACAGCCGACCTTCTCAACGACCTTATCTTAAAGTCACAGGAGGTGCTTGCCGAAGCTCCGCTCAACGTGGCACGCCGACGGGAAGGCCATGACGAGGCCAACAGCATCTGGCCATGGGGAGGAGGCTATCGTCCCAAGATGCTCACACTTCAGCAGATGTATCCTGAGATACAGCACGGCGACGTCATTTCGGCTGTCGACCTCATACGTGGCATCGGACATTACGCCGGGCTACATAACATCGTCCTCCCGGGTGCCACCGGACTTGCCAATACCGACTATGAAGGCAAGGCACGTGCTGCCCTCGAAGCCCTCCGCAAGGACGACTTCGTATTCCTCCACGTGGAAGCCAGCGACGAAGCAGGACACGACGGCGACCTACAGCTGAAACTGCAGACCATCGAAAACCTCGACCGACGCATCGTGGGCCCCATCTTCAAGGAGATAAGCAGCTGGAGCGAGCCTGTATGCATAGCCGTAATGCCAGACCATCCCACACCCGTAGAGATTCGCACCCACGTAAAGGAGCCCGTACCCTTCGCCCTATGGTATCCCGGCATCATCCCCGACAACGTACAGACTTACAGCGAAGTAAGCTGTGTAAACGGCAGCTACGGCATGCTGCGCCTAACAGAATTTATGCAGAAGTTTATGAGCATAAATTAAAAATTAATAATTAAAAATTAATAATTAATGAAGTACTACAGCACCAACCATACCGCCCCTCTTGCCTCCCTTCATGAGGCAGTCGTAAGAGGTCTTGCCCCCGACCGTGGACTTTACATGCCAGAGCGCATCAGTAAGTTGCCAGCAGAATTTTTCGACCGCATAGACAGCATGTCCTTCCAGGAGATTGCCTACCACGTGGCTGATGCATTCTTCGGGGAAGACATCCCCGCAGACAGACTCAAGCAGATAGTTTATGACACACTCTCCTTCCCTTGTCCTGTAAAGCCCGTAGAAGACCGCATCTTCTCGCTCGAGCTCTTCCATGGCCCCACCCTTGCCTTTAAGGACGTTGGAGCACGCTTCATGGCACGCATGCTCCAGTACTTCATACGTGAGGAAGGCACGAAGGAAGTAAACGTGCTCGTTGCCACAAGCGGCGACACAGGATCTGCCGTAGCCAACGGATTCCTCGGTGTTGACGGCATCCGCGTCTTCGTCCTCTATCCCAAGGGAAAGGTCAGCGCCATTCAGGAGAGCCAGTTCACCACGCTCGGACAAAACATCACAGCCATAGAGGTGGACGGCGTGTTCGACGACTGCCAGGCGCTCGTCAAGCAGGCGTTCATGGACGACGACCTCTGCCACCACATGAAGCTCACCTCTGCCAACTCCATCAATGTGGCACGCTTCCTCCCACAGGCGTTCTATTACTTCCATGCCTACGCACAGCTCAAGCGCATGGGCAAGGCGGACAACTTCGTGGTCTGCGTACCAAGCGGCAATTTCGGAAACATCACGGCAGCCATCTTCGCACGCCAGATGGGGCTCCCCATTAAGCGATTCATTGCCGCCAACAACGCCAATGACGTAGTATGCCAATACCTGCAGACAGGCGAGTACGCCCCACGCCCAAGCGTCCAGACCATTGCCAACGCCATGGACGTGGGCGACCCGAGCAACTTCGCCCGCATCTCCGACCTCTTCCATGCCGACTGGCAGCAGATACGCAGCCTGATGAGTGGCGCCGCCTACACAGACGAGCAGATTCGCCACACAATGCGCCATTGCTACGAAGCCAACCACTACGTCCTCGACCCTCACGGAGCCTGCGCTTACCAAGCTCTTAAAGACCTGTTGGCGGACAACGAGGTCGGCGTATTCGGCGAGACAGCACATCCCGCAAAGTTCAAGGAAACAGTAGAGTCTGCCATCAACGCAGAGATCGACATCCCCGAACGCCTCGCCGCCTTCATGAAAGGCAAGAAGCAAAGCGTCAGCATGTCCAAGAAGTTCAGCGACTTCAAGCAGCTGCTGATGGCAGAATGATATTTCCTCACGATGCGCAACCGTCGTTTATTGGTCTTCATGGCTTTGCTTCTTGGAATATCTAAGGTGATAGTCAGTCAGTTACAAGTATTGGCTGTAAAAGAGCCATCGATATGGCATCCATAAATACAGACGAATCCATCATTCGTTCAATCGGCATTCTTACATTAATAATTGTGTTAGAGTTTGCTTTGACAGCCTTCAGCCATGGGTAGGCAATATAGAAGGGACACGTGCAAAGAACGGTATGCGGCAACGTGTATTACAAAAACTGTTATTAAGTCAGTCCGGTGATATTGTCAATTGAATAGAGCTACTTTTAGATGGATAAAGCGCTACTTTACGTGCGTCAGGCATAACTTTTTAAAATAAAAAGGTGTGGCAGAAATATTGAAAAGGAAAAATCCTGTTTCTTTATTTCTGCCACATCCTCTCTTATTATCTTTTCACCATATTACTGGTGCTGTTCTCTAAGCAAGTCGTTAACAGTCTTAACGGGATTGAAAGTTCCGATGGGCACTTCCACGAAGATGGTGTTCCAGTTGCTCATGGCACCATTCCAGAGACCGGGAAGTTCGAGCGCCTTCAGCTCCTTGCCGTTCTTGCTCTTCGAGCTGATGAAGCCCGTGTTCTTGTCGACGAAGTCGGGGAGCTGGTAGTGGTTGCCATTCTTGTCCTTTGTGGCGCAAACGAGGTCAACGGGATTGAAGTGAGTGCCGTTCTTGAACATCTCCATATACTCAGCGTTGTTCTTGTCTATCTGGCTTGACTCGAGGATTTGCGGGCTGACTGTGCCGTCCTGATTGTAGCAAAGGAACGGGCCGCCACCCGGTTCGCCCACGTTTTTAACGACGCCGCAGACACGGATAGGACGAGAGAACTTGGTGCGGAGATAGTCGGCAAGCTGCTCACGGGAGAGGCTCTTGACGTCGTGCTTGCGGCAGCAGAGTCTGCCTTCGAGGAAGCTGACCATCTCTTCGAGCTGAGCGTCCGTGTAAGCGCCGCTCTCGAGGAGGCGGAGATAAGCGAACACCTGCTTCTGCGTGTCGACGAGGATGCCGGCGATGAGTTTCTTATAGAGAACCGTCTCGTCCTTGATTCGGTCAGGAACCACGTTGTCGATGTTCTTCACGAACACAACGTCAGCGTCAATCTCGTTAAGGTTCTGGATGAGCGCTCCGTGACCACCCGGACGGAAGAGCAACGAACCGTCCTCATTGCGGAACGGCGTGTTGTCAGGATTGGCAGCGATGGTGTCCGTGCTGGGCTTCTGCTCAGAGAAGCTAACATTATACTTGATGCCGAACTTCTGCTCATAGTAAGCAATCTTCTCAGCCACCTTCTTCTTGAACAGTTCCAGATGGTCGTGAGAGACGGTGAAATGGATGTTGGCATTGCCGTTGGTGCTGGCATAGAGAGCAGCCTCTACGAGATGCTCCTCCATAGGAGTGCGCGGTCCGTCCTCATACTGATGGAAGAGGAGGAGACCCTTGGGCAGCTGACCGTAATTGAGGCCCTTAGCCTCGAGGAGGTTAGCCACGACTACCTTATAGTTGCCAGCCTTGGTAAGGTCGCATACGCAACCGCCGTCGTTCTTCTTGCACTCGGCACAAAGAGCCTTCTTAAAGGCGAATTTCTTTATATTGTCGAAGAAAGTCTTCTCAAAGTCGGTGGTGGGTACGTCGTATGGAGCGCTGAGGAAAGCGAAGAGATCCTTGAACATTCTGCTGGCAGCACCGCTTGCCGGCACAAACTTTACGACGCTGTGGTCAGAAGAGAGATAGTCGGTCCAGTCTGCCACGTACTTCTTTACTTCCTCCTCTGTGGGCTTGAAGATGCCGTTGCCGATGGCGGCAGCAGCCTCAATCTTAAGGAACGGGAAACCCTGCTTGAAGTCCTGGAGCTGGTGCTCTACCATTTCCTCAGAGATGCCTCTTGCGGAAATCTGGTTTAAATCTTGTTTGGATAACATAATATTTGATTTTATGGTTACATAAATTGTCTAATTACCCTACAAATGTAAAGACTTTTTCGTGAAATAAGAAATGTTATACGGAATTTTTGTACCTTTGTCTTGCAAATTAATTATTAAAGGTGTGAATTATGGAAGAAAAGTTCGAATTTACATTGGAGGAACGTCGTGAGCTGGGAGAGATAACCCAGCGCCTCAAGGCTCTCGTCGCCGACGAGATAAGTGAGGAGGACGAAGCGAAGGTGCGTAAGCAACTGGAGGAAGAGATTGACGGCAATAAGATAAGAAGAGACGTTTTCGGGCAAAATCCTATACTTCTCAGTTTTCAGACTGCCGAGCTGGAGGTGAATGAAATTGGCATGAAGCGCGACTGCGTGCTTGCCATACTCCTATATAACAGCGTGATCTGCGGCAATATGACCGTGGAGGATGCGGAGAAGATGTTCGGCAAGAGCGTGGCGCAGATCATCCACGGCTTGGTGCGCATTCATGAGCTTTACACCACAAGACCGGTCATAGAGAGCGAGAACTTCCGCAGTCTGCTGCTGTCGTTCGCGGAGGACATGCGCGTGGTGCTGATAATGATTGCGGACCGCGTGAACCTCATGCGACAGATTCGCGACACGCAGAACACGGAGGCGAAGACCCGCGCGGCAGAGGAGGCCAGCTATCTGTATGCCCCGTTAGCACATAAGCTGGGACTGTATAAGCTGAAGAGCGAGTTGGAGGACTTGAGTCTGAAGTATCTGGAGCATGACGCCTACTATATGATCAAGGAAAACCTCAACGCCACAAAGCGGTCACGCGACGCATATATAGAGAAGTTCATAGCTCCGCTGGGCGAGAAGTTGGCGGGCATGGGTATAAAGTGCCACATAAAGGGACGTACGAAGAGCATCCACTCGATATGGCAGAAGATGAAGAAGCAGAAGTGCGGATTTAACGGCATTTACGATCTCTTTGCCATCCGTATCATCATTGACTCGCCGCTGAGCGAAGAGAAAATGCAATGCTGGCAGGCTTACTCGCTCATCACGGACATGTATCAGCCTAACCCGAAGCGACTGAGAGACTGGCTTTCGGTACCGAAGTCGAACGGCTACGAGAGCTTGCACATCACGGTGCTCGGACCCGAGAACAAGTGGGTGGAGGTGCAGATAAGGACAGAGCGCATGGATGAGATAGCCGAGAAGGGCCTGGCTGCGCACTGGAGATATAAGGGCATCAAGAGCGAATCGGGACTGGACGACTGGCTAAAGAACATCAGAGCTGCGCTGGAGAACAACGACAACCTGCAACTTATGGACCAGTTCAAGATGGACCTTTACGAGGATGAGGTGTTCGTGTTTACGCCGAAGGGCGACTTGCTGAAGTTTCCGAAGGGTGCCACCATTCTCGACTTCGCCTACCACATCCATTCTGGTGTGGGCAACAAGTGTGTGGGCGGCAAGATAAACGGCAAGAATGTGCCCATACGTGAGGTGCTTCATTCGGGAGATACGGTGGAGATACTGACGCAGAGTAACCAGACGCCGAAAGCGGACTGGACAAACATCGTTAAGACAGGACGTGCAAGGGCGAAGATACGCCAGTCGCTGAAGGAGCTTCAGATAAAGGACGGTCTGTACGCCAAGGAAATTCTTGAACGAAAGTTCAGAAACCGCAAGGTGGAGATGGAAGACAGCGTGATGTCGCACCTTGTGAAGCGTCTGGGCTTTAAGGAAATGTCTGACTTCTACCGTCAGATAGTGGACGAGAAGCTGGACGCTAACGACATCGTGGACAAATACATAGAGGAGCGCGATCATGAGGCTAACCTCAAGTATGCTGGCGTGGTGCGTAGCGCGGAAGGATTCAGCCTCGGAGGGCAGAACGCAGAGGGAAGCAGCTTTCGTTCTTCGGACGATGAGCTGGTAATTGGTCAGAATCTGAAGGGGGTGGACTTCTCACTCGCTAAGTGCTGCAATCCCATATACGGCGACCCAATCTTCGGCTTCGTGACGGTTTCGGGTGGCATTAAGGTGCATTGCCAGAACTGCCCCAATGCTCCGGAGATGCGCAAGCGCTTCGGCTATCGCATCGTCAAGGCCCGCTGGAGCGGTAAGGGACAATCGAAGTATCAGATATCGCTCCGTATAGTGGGCAACGATGATATCGGCATCGTGAACAATATCACCAATATCATATCGAAGGAGGAGAAGATTGTGATGAGGTCGATAAACATCGACAGCCACGACGGACTGTTCAGTGGCAATCTGGATGTGCTTATCGACGACACGTTGAAGTTGGAGGCTCTGCTAAAGAAGCTGCGCACGGTAAGAGGCGTGAAGTCGGTAGAGAGATTATATTAAAAAATAAACTATCAAATAAAAATCCGCATTTCGTAATTGAAATGCGGATTTTTTATTTAAATTTCTTCTTTAAACCATCAATGATATCCGATTTTTTTCTCAACAATCTCATTGAAAAAGATGCAGAAAGTGCAAAGGCGATGAGGCCGGATACCCAATATCCAAAGAGATTATCTATCCATGTACAGGCGTAAGCAATAATGCCAAGCAGTATCTGCACGGAGACAATCCTCACAACCTTACGTGAAAAGGCGTAACGGAAGCGTGCCCGATAAAAACACACCACGAGAAGAAGTTCTGCTACATTGGCTACGGTCATTCCTACGCCTATACCGAAGAGTCCGCCAAGACAATATCCTACGACTATTGAGACGAAGAGCATGGCATAACTGAGCGTCTCTACAGTAATGTAAGCAACCGAATCTTTACGCGACAATGATATATATTCTACGGGAATAAAAAGCACACGAGCATAAAGAGAGAGCACAGCCACCTGCAGCATCCGTAGAACAGGAAGGAACTTGGAACTGAAGAGAAGTGGTAATAATACCGGCACAAAGACAATAAAGGCTACGAGCAACGGCGAAAGCAGGAGCACAGAAACCTCAATCTGACGATTGACAACAGCATTAAACTGACGGCCCAATTCAGGAACTGCCGAAAGACGCGGATAATAATCTGTCTCCATAGACGTAAATACGGTGCCTGCATAAGTGACGAGAATCATGTATGCGGCATTATAGAGACCAACAGTCTCAACGTCAGACATAGCGCTGAGGCTGGAACGGATGGCAAACTCCGTAATACTACCGATGACACCGCCCGCTATAAAGGCGATGCCAAGGCGCACGAAGCGATAACCCTCGCTGAACATGCCACGTAAGCGCCAGGGATATTCACGGAAAGAATAGAAGAGCACGATGGCTGCCTGAGCCAATGCCACAAGCACAAGCACGGGGACGACGCCACGTATGCCATAAAAATAATATAGCGGAACCGTGATGATAAGCGAGGCAATAAGGCTGTAGACAGACGACTTGACGAGCTTGTGAATCTTACGCGTGGCTTTAAGAAGAGCTGTCTCGCCCGCAGCAAGAGTGACGAATGCCACGGCTGGCGACAACATAACGATATGCCATGTGTATTCGCCGGAAGAAAAAGCCAGCTGACTGATGAAGAAACTGAGAACTATACACAGCATCATGCCCACCAAAGCCGTACAGAGCGTCCAACGACGGAACACAGAAACAAGACGCTCAAGAACTGAACGGTCTGTATCTTCGTACGCCTTCGATAGTTCTCGGACGGCGCTGACGGGCAGTCCAAGATTGGTGATATCGCCAAGAAGTTTTATGGTGGATGTGAAAAGAGCCACGAGTCCCATGCCGGCAGGACCTATGAAGAGCGCTACAAACTTGTTGCGCAAGAGTCCTATCAGCACATTGAAGCCTTGCATTCCGCCAAAGACGATGGTAGACTTGAGAATATGTGAATAAACGTTGGGTTTTTCCATTATATATTCTTAACGTAACAATACAGCTTTTATTACATCAGAACATAAAAATAAAAACAAGGACTCTCTTTTTATTGTGTTCGGGTTTCGTTATCAAGAAAATGGTCAAGCAATTTTATGCCTTCTGTGGTACACAGACCGCGGATGTTGAGGAGTATGACGTTATGGAAAATATGCTTGAGGTCGTATTCATTATACATCTGCTCCTTCATAACTGTCTCCATAGCAGCACTTCCAAGACGCAACATTATGTTATAGTCGACATCAGCACGGAAATATCCCTCACGTACACCTCTCGTGAAGAAGTCGAGGGCATATGAACGACGTACGGCATGCAGCTTGTCGAGATAAGCCATCACTTGGGCATACTTGTGAAGATCTGTAAAGAACATAGGGGAAGCGCTGGAAAGGTAACCCACCTGGCGCTTGTAAAACTCGATAATAATGTCGATAACGGTATGTGAAGAGTCAAGAGAGTAAGCGGTCATGTGACGGTCATACTCCTCTTCCTTGAGACGCACCCCCTCCAAAAGCAGTTCTTCCTTATTGCTATAGATTTCATAAAGAGTACGTTTGGAGATACCGAGGGAATTGGCAATATCGTCCATTCTCACCGACTTAACACCGTGGATGAGAAACTCATGCATGGAACTCGTAAGAATCTTTTCCTTGAGTTCCTGTTTGTATGCGGTTTGGGGATTGTCCTTGTACATTTATATATTATAAACTTCTATATATATTAATTCTAAACTTCTTTTAACTTTCTTGACTTCTATACTGAACGCAAAAGTACAAAAAACTAATGAGTCTACAATAGTTTTTCGTGAATTTATGAAATATTTAAACGAAAAAGAGTAACTTTGCGAGGCATATACAAACATCCCCTAATACAGAGCAATTCAGAAGAAACCTATATAATCTCGAAGAAATGGTAAAGATAACAAAAGAAAGCGCTCTCCATTATCATCAGAGCGGACGCCCCGGAAAAATTGAGGTGAAGCCGACAAAGCCTTACCAAACACAAACCGACCTCAGTCTGGCTTACTCGCCTGGCGTGGCATTTCCATGCTTGGAAATCCAGCAGAATGCGGACGACGTGTATAAGTACACGGACAAGGGCAACCTCGTGGCCGTAATCTCCAACGGTACGGCAGTCTTAGGACTTGGCGACATCGGCGCGATGAGCGGCAAGCCCGTGATGGAGGGCAAGGGCCTGCTCTTCAAGATATACGGAGGCATCGACGTTTTCGATATAGAGGTGGCAGAGAAAGACCCCGAGAAGTTCTGCGAGACCGTGGAGAAGATTGCCCCGACATTCGGTGGCATCAACCTTGAAGACATCAAAGCCCCTGAGTGTTTCTACATAGAGGAGCGTCTGAAGCGCACCCTCGATATTCCTGTCATGCACGACGACCAGCATGGTACAGCTATCATTTCGGCAGCTGGACTGAAGAACGCCCTTGAGGTGGCAGGAAAAGACATTGACAAGGTGAAGATTGTGGTGAACGGCGCAGGAGCTGCCGCCATCAGCTGCACCAAGCTGTACGTGGCGTTGGGAGCCAAGGTGGAGAATATCATTATGCTTGACTCAAAGGGCGTAATAACAGCCGACCGTCCCAACCTTACCGAACAGAAGAAGATGTTCGCTACGACTCGTACTGACGTACACACCCTGGAGGAGGCTATTAACGGCGCTGATGTCTTCGTAGGACTCTCGAAGGGCAATGTGCTGTCGCAGGCCATGATTCGTTCAATGGCAGAAAATCCTATCGTCTTCGCTCTCGCCAATCCAGTACCGGAAATCAGCTACGAAGACGCAATGGCAAGCCGTCCCGACGTACTGATGTCAACAGGACGTAGCGACTATCCCAACCAGATAAACAACGTCATCGGTTTCCCATACATCTTCAGAGGTGCGCTCGACGTTCACGCCAAGGCTATCAACGAGGAAATGAAGATGGCAGCCGTGCACGCCATTGCCGATCTTGCAAAGCAGCCCGTACCCGATATCGTTAATGAGGTTTATCATGTTAACGACCTCGCTTTCGGCCCCAAATACTTCATACCGAAGCCCGTGGATCCGCGACTCATCACGGAAGTGAGTGCAGCCGTTGCCAAGGCAGCTATCGAGAGCGGCGTGGCACGCAAGACCATTACAGATTGGGACGCATACAAGAAGAACCTTATGGTGCTGCTCGGTCAGGAGACAAAGCTGACACGCAACCTACACAACACAGCCCGCATGCATCCACAGCGCATCGTCTTCGCAGAGGGTGCTCATCCGTCAATGATGAAGGCTGCAGTACAGGCAAAGACAGAGGGTATCTGCTTCCCTATCCTGCTTGGAAATCCCGACCGTCTGCGTCGTGTGGCTGAGCGTCTGAAGCTCAATCTTGACGGCATAGAGCTGATAGACATGCGTGCCGACCAAGAGCAGGGACGCCGCGCCACTTACGCCAAGCACCTTGCCAAGAAGCGTGCACGTCAGGGCTATACCTTCGAGGAGGCATACGACAAGATGTACGAACGCAACTACTTTGGCATGATGATGGTGGAAACGGGAGACGCAGACGCCTTTATCACCGGTCTTTACACAAAATACTCGAATACCATCAAGGTTGCAAAAGAGGTTATCGGCATCCGTAAGGAATATAACACCTTCGCCACTATGCATATCCTTAACACCAGCAAGGGCGTATTCTACCTTGCCGACACACTCATCAACCGCCATCCGGACAAGAGCGTGCTCGTGGACATTGCCAAGTTGACTGCCCATACCGTGAAGTTCTTCAATGAGGAACCACGCATGGCTATGATCAGCTACTCTAACTTCGGAACCGACGAGGTGGGAAGCCCAGTCTGCGTGCATGAAGCTGTGGAGCAGCTGCAGAACCAGTATCCTGACCTTATCATCGACGGTGAGATGCAGGTGAACTTCGCCCTGAACAAGGAGCTGCGTGACGACAAGTATCCTTTCACACGTCTCAAGGGCAAGGATGTCAACACCCTCGTATTCCCCAATATGAGCAGTGCACAGGCAAGCTACAAGCTGCTGCAAGCCATTGACCCGGACGCCGAGATTATCGGCCCGATTCAGATGGGTCTGAACAAGCCTATCCACTTTACAGACTTCGAGAGCTCTGTACGCGACATCGTGAACATCACAGCCGTGGCTGCCATTGATGCCTACGTGGATAAGATAAAGAAGCAGGACACTATTTAATAATTCAGAACATTCAAGTGAGGGTGTGTCAAAATGGATTTTTTGGCACGCCCTCTCATTTTAAATTATACAAAACCTTTACCCTACGACCAAATCATGATAGACTTTCCTTGTGCCAAGATAAACCTTGGACTTAACATAGTGGAACAACGTGCTGACGGATACCACAACCTTCAGACAGTCTTCTTTCCCATCCCCATATACGATGCTCTGGAGATAAAGTTGATGGACCCGAAGTTTCCTTCTGTAGCCAACTGCGATCTGAAGGTTACGGGAGAAAACGCCAACTGCGACGAGGCGGACAACCTTGTGGTAAAGGCATACAACCTTATCGCCTCAGAACGCGATATCCCGCGTGTGCATGCCCACCTCTATAAACACATTCCCATGCAAGCAGGAATGGGAGGAGGATCAAGCGATGCCGCTTACATGATCAGACTCCTTGACGAACGCTTCAACCTGGACATGGGAAACGCCGTTATGGAGGCATACGCAGCAAAGTTAGGCGCAGACTGTCCCTTCTTCATAACGGCAGAACCAGCTTACGCAGAGGGCATAGGCGAAATACTGTCGCCAGTAAAGATTTACGGGGACAACCTAAAGGGATATAAGATGGTTGTGGTGAAGCCAACTGTAGCCGTCTCCACAAAAGAGGCTTTCTCACGTATCAAGCCACATAGCCCGCAGTATTGCTGCAGAGACGTTGTGGCACGCCCAGTGAAGGAATGGAAAACAACGCTGACAAACGACTTTGAAGAAAGCGTCTTCGGACTCTACCCTGAAGTGGGAGCCATTAAAGAACGCCTGTATGAGGAAGGAGCGCTTTATGCGCAGATGAGCGGTAGCGGAAGCTCGGTGTTCGGCATATTCAGCCCCGACGCGAAGATAAGCAAAGAGGACGCAGAGAAAATATTTGAAGGTAGCCGCACGTACGTAATGACTGTATAAAAATATTATCATATGGACAATAAGAACGAACTGTTCCCCATAGTGGACACGGAAGGAAACGTCATCGGATCTATATTGCGATCAGAAGCGCATAACGGATCGAAAATACTCCATCCCGTTGTTCATCTGCATGTGTTCAACTCGAAGGGCGAGCTATTTCTTCAGCATCGTCCTGCATGGAAGGACATTCAGCCAGACAAATGGGACACAGCCTGCGGAGGCCATATCGACTATGGTGAAAGCGTGGACAAGGCTCTGCAACGCGAGGTAAAGGAAGAATTAGGCATGACTGATTACGAGCCAAAATTCATAAAGAGATACGTCTTCGAAAGCCAAAGAGAGAAAGAGATGGTGAACGTCTTCTATACCGTATACGACGGCAAAGTGAGTCCTTCGGAAGGCGAATTGGACGGAGGACGATTCTGGACGATAAACGAAATAAACGACAATCTTGGGAACGGCACATTCACGCCCAACTTCGAAAACGAATACAACACAATACTAAAACCATTCTATGAAGATATCGAATTTCTCGTTTAAAAAGATAAGCTCGTTTCTGAAGGACGGCATATGGCACGTTGAAAGAAACGAGGTGGGACAGATAGGATATTTTGCTCTTAACGTGGCACGCAAACTCATTCTCGCAATAGAGTTTACCACGGAACGCAGAATAACAAGTGCGGCGTGCGCCCTTACCTACTCCACCCTCCTCGCCATCGTGCCCATACTTGCCGTGGTCTTCGCAATAGCAAGAGGATTCGGATATAACAAATATATAGAGATATGGTTCAGGGACGCGTTGTCAAGCCAACCTCAAGCAGCTGACATCATAGTGGGCTTCGTCAACTCCTACCTGGTACACACACAACGCGGCATATTCCTTGGTGTGGGTCTTGTATTCATGCTCTTTACCGTGATAATGCTTATCCGCAACATAGAGGAGACATTCAACGGCATCTGGCAGGTAAAGAAGCCACGTAGCGTATTCAGAACCATTACGGACTATACGTCAATGTTTCTGCTTATGCCAATAATAATAGTGGTGACATCAGGTATAAGCATCTTCTTCGCCACTATATTCAAGAATATAGAAGACACTATGGTTATAGGTTCACTCATGGAGTGTATGCTCCATGTGCTCCCCTACGCCATAATGTCAGCAATATTCACAGCCCTATATGTGTTTATGCCTAACACGAAGGTGAAGATAAGCAGCGCCATAGCTCCAGGCATAATCTCGGGTGTAGCAATGCAGGGACTGCAACTTGTGTATATCAACTCCCAGATATGGGTGAGCAGCTATAACGCCATTTACGGCTCGTTTGCCGCTCTACCCTTATTTATGCTTTGGGTGCAGATATCATGGCTGATTTGTCTTTTCGGTGCCGAACTATGCTACGCCAGCCAGAACATGGAGGACTACGCCTTCAAAGCTCAGACTAACGACCTCAGTCACAAAGACATGCTGGGAATGTGCATACTTCTTGCAAGCAAGATATGCAAGAGGTACGCAGAAGGCAAGAAACCCTACACAGCCCTGGAACTGAAAATTGAGACAAGGCTACCTATAAGAATTGTGAACGAACTGCTGTTCTGTATGACTAAAGTAGGCATACTTAACGAGACAGCTTGCCGTGACAAGGATGACACCGTGAGATATCAACCAGCAGAATGCCTGACCCGACTGTCAGTAGGATTGCTGATAGAAAGAATGGAGAAAGAAGGAAATTGGACACCAAGCATAGACTGCCAAACAGAACTTACAGAAACATGGAAAACTGTTGCAGCCTCGTACACGGACTATCTTGAAACACAGAAAAAAGTTCTGCTAAAAGATTTATAAGAAACACACTAAAAAAACAAGCAGAAAATCATCTGCCTTGACAAAGAGCCACTATGACGATCTCATAGTGGCTCTTTTGCTTGGTAAAAGTGGCTCTTTTGGGGGTACAAAAGAGCCACTTTAAGACTGACAAAGAGGCTCTATAAGAGTGCTATAGAGGCACTTTGGGAAAGCAACAGTTTTTCTACATAATTTCAACAGTAGTTTTTCACGAAAACAACACCCGGAAATTCATGTTCTCATAAGATTTATCTCACGGTAATATGGAAGCAACCTTGCTTCACTTCATACTTTACGAGGCATCTTTCTTCTCGCCTCTTATCGTTGAGAACCTCACTTAGAATCCACTTCAAAGAATCGTTGCGTACCTTGCGACGTGCCGGTCCTTCAGGATCCTCCACAGTCTTATAACGATTGTAGCAGATGTCGAAGGTTGTACCATAGAGATGGCAAGAGTTTTCGGTGGCATTTCCGTTATGACCACGAAGCTTGGTCACGTCAGCCTTGCTACGCAATACAGATGTAACGATAATCTTATGGAGAGGAATGCCCTTAATCTGAAGACTGTCAAAGAAAGAATGACCTATGTCCTGCAAAAGTTCGGCAGCTCTCGGTACAAGGTACGGAATGCTGCTGTTCAACTTGTCGACATGATAAAAAGGATTGCTGCCGACATACACAAGTTCCGACTTGCGCTTCTCAGCGTCGGCACGATCGACAACAGCTTTTACGCCATGCTTGTTGGCAGCAAGAAGCTGTACGTCATTCTGGTCAGGAAAGGTATTACCAAAATGAGGAACGCTATAAATGCGGTTCTTCACCAGCGAACCATCCTCGTTGAAGAAGCGTGACTTGCCATTATACTTATATGATTGTACAACGGGCAGGCTCTCTACATCATTAGCCAGCTGCATACTGTCTGTTTTCTCTATTATAGAAGGGTCAACATCAGGCTTTGCAGTAAGTTCTGGAGCTTCGGCAATAGATGGGAATACGCAACGAGCCATAGCCAACACCACCACTCCAATGGATAAATATTGTAAGTATCTTTTTTGTCTGAAATTCATAATGAGTGCAAAGTTACAGAAAGTATCTCGAAAAAACACGGAGATAAACCCACTTTTCTTTGTTTTCGCGTTAAGAAATGTTTGTGTTGTCCACGATTTTCACTAACTTTGCAGCCAAAACATAGCTTATAGGAATTTTGATTGAGAAGCATATTATATTAGAGGATATTGACCCGATGGTATTCTATGGTGTGAACAACTCACATCTGCAGATGATAAGGTCTCTCTTCCCGAAACTTCGCATCGTAGCACGTAACAACGTGATAAGGGTGCTGGGCGACGAGGAAGAAATGGCATCATTCGAAGAAAAGATAGAGAAGATGCGCCTTCATGTGCTGAAATACAACAATATCGGCGAAGAGGATATCCTGGACATAGTAAAAAGTCGACAGACAAAACGCGACGCCGTGAAAGGCGTAATCGTGTACAACATATCAGGCAAGCCCATAAAGTGTAAGAGCGAAAACCAGCAGCAACTGGTGGACGCGTACGAGAAAAACGACATGGTGTTTGCCACAGGACCTGCAGGAACAGGAAAGACATACCTCAGTATAGCCTTGGCAGTAAGAGCGCTCAAGGAAAAAACAGCGAGAAAGATAATTCTGTCGAGACCTGCCGTAGAAGCCGGAGAGAAACTGGGATTTCTTCCAGGAGACATGAAGGAAAAGATTGACCCCTACCTGCAACCGCTGTATGACGCTCTCGGAGACATGCTCCCTGCCGTAAAGCTGCAGGACATGATGGAGAAGAACATCATACAGATAGCACCATTGGCATTTATGCGAGGACGTACGCTGAGCGATGCTGTTGTGATTCTGGACGAGGCCCAAAACACAACACCAGCACAGCTGCGCATGTTCCTTACAAGAATGGGATGGGACACGAAGATGATCATTACCGGAGACATGACCCAGATTGACCTTCCAAGAGGACAGCGAAGCGGTCTGTCAGAAGCGTTACAGATACTGAAAGACGTGGAAGGCATAGGTTTCGTGGAACTTAACAAAAAGGACATAGTACGACACAAACTCGTTACACGTATCGTAAACGCCTACGAGTCACACGACGACAAAGAGAAAGAAAACAAGGAGAAAGATTGACGGATTCACAAACAAAAATAACATATTATTAATATGAAAGCACTTACAAAGACCGATTTTCATTTTGAAGGGCAGAAAAGCGTATACCATGGCAAGGTACGCGACGTGTATGACATCAACGACGACGTAATCGTCATGGTGGCAACAGACAGAATATCAGCATTCGACGTTATTCTGCCAAAGGGTATCCCATTCAAGGGACAAGTGTTGAACCAGATTGCAGCCAAGTTCCTGGATGCAACTACGGACATATGCCCCAACTGGAAACTTGCCACTCCAGACCCTATGGTTACGGTAGGCTTAAAATGTGAAGGATTCCGTGTGGAGATGATCATTCGCTCCATACTTACAGGATCAGCATGGCGTGCTTACAAGGAAGGATGCCGCGAACTCTGCGGCGTGAAGCTTCCTGAAGGCATGAAGGAGAACCAGCGTTTCCCTGAACCCATCATCACTCCGACAACAAAGGCTGACGAAGGCCATGACATGAACATCTCAAAGGAAGAAATCATCGCACAGGGCATTGTAAGCGCTGAGGACTATGCTGTTATGGAAGACTATACACGCAAGATCTTTGCACGTGGTCAGGAGATGGCAGCAAAGCGCGGTCTGATTCTCGTAGACACCAAGTACGAGTTCGGTAAGCGTGACGGCAAGGTATACCTCATCGATGAGATCCATACTCCCGACTCCTCACGCTACTTCTATGCTGACGGCTATGAGGAGAAGTTTGAGAAGGGTCTGCCACAGAAGCAGCTCTCAAAGGAGTTTGTCCGCCAGTGGCTTATCGAGCATGACTTCATGAACGAGCCGGGACAGACTATGCCGGAGATTACAGACGAGTACGCAGAAAGCGTAAGCGAAAGATACATCGAGCTGTATGAGCACATCACAGGCGAGAAGTTTGACAAGACTGCAGAGGAAGGTGACATCGCCAAGCGCATAGAGAAGAACGTGTCAGAATATCTGGCTACAAGAAAATAAAACAATAAAACACAAGGGGTATGCCGAATAACTACTGTTGATCCGGCATATCCCGTATGTTGTATATATAGCACCGGAAATGCCATACAAACAAGAAGAGATAAAGCCCTATAACAATGAAGAGGAAAAGGGCGTCCAGGTGGAGCAAATGTTTGACAATATCGCCCACTCTTACGACAAGCTGAACCACAGACTGTCATGGAACATCGACAAGCTTTGGAGAAACAAAGCCCTTAAAAGACTGAAACCATACAGTCCGCAAAGAATGCTCGACATCGCAACGGGAACAGGCGACTTCGCCATTCAGGCAACCAAGACGCTGAATCCCAAGGAACTTGTCGGCGTGGATATAAGCGAAGGCATGATGGAGGTGGGAAGAAAGAAGATTGCCCAACTGGGAATGGATGGTGTGGTGTCGTTCAAGAGAGAAGACTGCATGAATCTTTCGTTCGAGGACGAGAGTTTCGACGCTGTGACAGCAGCCTTCGGCATCAGAAACTTCGGCGACCTGGAGAAGGGTCTGGCAGAAATGCTGAGAGTGCTCAAGACCGGTGGACATCTGTGTATTGTGGAACTGACCACCCCCGTAAGATTCCCAATGCGACAGTTGTTTAAGATTTACTCACATACAGTTCTGCCCATATATGGCAGACTGATATCAAAAGACAAGACAGCATACAACTATCTAACTGCTACTATAGAAGCCTTTCCGCAGGGAGAAACAATGGTTGAAATCCTGAAGAAGATTGGCTATTCTAAAGCGACCTTCCGCAGAATGACATTCGGAATATGTACGATGTACATAGCGGAGAAATAACATTATAACATTTTAACAAGGCTCATTATGGACAAATACGGACTTATCGGATTTCCTTTGGGACACTCATTCTCCAGAAATTTCTTTAACGAGAAGTTTGAGAATGAAGGCATTAAAGCCAAATACATCAACTTTGAGATTCCGCAGATAGAGGATCTTCCTGAGATTCTCGCCTCAAATCCAGAGTTGAAAGGACTGAACGTGACCATACCTTACAAGCAGAAGGTTATGGCATACCTTGACGAACTGAGTCCGGAGGCAAAAGCCATTGGTGCCGTGAATGTCATAAGAGTGAGCCACAAGGGTAAGGATGTGGTGCTGAAAGGATTTAACAGCGACGTGATTGGCTTCACAAGAAGTATTGAACCGATGCTTGAACCTGCACACAAGAAAGCCCTGATATTAGGCACCGGCGGCGCGTCAAAAGCCATAGAGTACGGTCTGAAGACACTCGGCCTTGAAACGCTGTTCGTAAGCCGCACAAAAAAAGAGAACACGATAACGTACGAAGAGGTTACGCCTGAAATTATAAAGGAATATAACGTCATTGTCAATTGCACCCCGCTCGGAATGTACCCTAAAGCAGACACCTACCCAGACATACCATACGAGGCGATGGACGGACACACCATTCTGTACGACCTTATATACAACCCCGACGAAACATTGTTCCTGACAAAGGGAGCCAAGTACGGCGCCACAACGAAGAACGGATTGGAGATGTTGCTCCTTCAAGCATTCGCAAGCTGGGAATTCTGGAACGATACAGACAATATGTAAATACAATAATTGATAACAGAAAAGTTTATATAAACAAACATAACAACATGATGGACAATTCGAACAGATACATGATGCGCGGCGTAAGCGCGGCAAAAGAAGATGTGCACAATGCCATTAAGAACATTGACAAGGGCCTGTACCCACAAGCCTTCTGCAAAATAATCCCCGACATTCTCGGCGGTGACCCAGAATACTGCAACATCATGCACGCTGACGGTGCTGGAACAAAATCGTCACTTGCATATATGTACTGGAAAGAGACTGGCGATTTGAGCGTATGGAAAGGTGTAGCACAGGACGCCATCGTGATGAATACCGACGACCTGCTCTGCGTAGGAGCTGTTGACAACATTCTCGTATCAAGCACCATCGGCAGAAACAAGATGCTCGTTCCCGGAGAGGTTATCTCTGCCATCATCAACGGTACAGACGAGCTTCTGGAAGACCTCCGCAAGATGGGCGTAGGCGTGTATGCCACCGGTGGTGAGACAGCTGATGTCGGCGACCTTGTACGTACCATCATCGTTGACTCTACAGTTACATGCCGCATGAAGCGTAAGGACGTTATCAACAACGCCAATATCCGTCCTGGTGACGTAATCGTAGGACTCGCTTCCTTCGGTCAGGCTACATACGAGAAGCAGTATAACGGTGGTATGGGATCGAACGGTCTGACAAGTGCACGCCACGATGTCTTCTCAAAGTACCTCGCTGAGAAATATCCCGAGAGCTACGATCATGCTGTACCCGAAGAATTGGTTTACAGCGGAAAGCTCCGTTTGGACGACAATGTGGAAGGTTCGCCTATCAACGCAGGCCAGCTGGTGCTCTCCCCCACCCGTACTTACGCTCCTGTTATCAAGAAGCTTTTGGATGAAATGCGTGAGGAGATTCATGGTATGGTTCATTGCACGGGTGGTGCTCAGACAAAGGTGCTCCATTTCGTAGGCGATAACTGTCGCGTTATCAAGGACAACATGTTCCCCGTTCCCCCACTCTTCAAGACTATTCAGGAACAGAGTGGCACAGACTGGAAGGAGATGTACAAGGTGTTCAACATGGGTCATCGCATGGAAATCTACGTACGTCCGGAAGTGGCAGAGAAGGTAATGGAGATAAGCAAGAGTTTCAATATCGAGGCTCAGATTGTCGGCCATATAGAAGAAGGCAAGCGCTCGCTGCTCATCAAGTCCGAGTACGGAGAATTTGAATATTAATAAAACACTTCTACATATCTCACCCCTGCAAAATATCAACATTAATTTGACAAATGGCAGAAAACAATAATATTTTAGAAAAACTTGACGGACTGGAGGCACGTTATGAGGAAGTATCAACCCTCATAACCGACCCTTCTGTAATTGCCGACCAGCAGCGTTACGTGAAACTGACAAAGGAATATAAGGATCTTGAGGACATCATGAAACTTCGTCAGAAGTATATCAATTGCCTTAACGGTATCTCAGAGGCAAAGGATATCATCATGAACGAACAGGATGCGGATATGAAAGAGATGGCACGTGAAGAACTTGCTATAAACGAAGAACTCCAGCCGAAACTCGAGGAAGAGATAAAGATTGCGCTTGTGCCGAAAGACCCAGAGGACGCCAAGAACGTTCAGATGGAGATTCGTGCCGGTACGGGTGGTGACGAGGCTTGTCTCTTTGCCGGCGAGATATTCATGATGTATAAGAAGTATTGCGAGTCGAAGGGTTGGACCGTATCTGTCACAAGCGAGAGTGAAGGTGCCGTAGGCGGCTTCAAAGAAATCTGCTTTGCCGTAAGTGGCGACAACGTATACGGAACTTTGAAGTATGAGTCTGGTGTTCATCGAGTACAGCGTGTTCCTGTAACAGAATCAAATGGTCGTATGCAGACTTCTGCTGCTACCGTAGCTGTTCTTCCCGAGGCAGATCCGTTCGAGGTAAACATCAATGAGGGCGAAATCAAGTGGGATACATTCCGCTCTTCAGGTGCCGGTGGTCAGAACGTAAACAAGGTGGAGTCAGGTGTGCGTGCCCGCTATATGTGGAAGAATCCTAATACAGGCGAGGTGGAGGAAATCCTCATAGAATGTACCGAGACCCGCGACCAGCCAAAGAATAAGGAAAGAGCTCTTGCGCGCCTGCGTACATATATATATGATAAGGAACACCAGAAGTATGTTGACGATATAGCAAACCGTCGCAAGACACTCGTCTCAACTGGCGACCGCTCCGCAAAGATCCGAACATACAACTTCCCGCAGGGGCGTGTCACCGACCATCGTATCGGCATGACCGTATATGACCTGCCCGGTTTCATGGGCGGCAACATCCAGCAGATGATAGACGCACTTACTGTGGCAGAGAATGCGGAAAAGATGAAAGAAAATGAATTGTAATTTTATAAAATACTAATCATTATGAACAGATCAGAATTAGTAAATCAGATAAAGACTAAGCGTACATTCCTTTGCGTGGGTTTAGACACAGACCTTAAGAAGGTGCCGCAGCACATCCTTAAAGAGGAAGATCCTATTTTCAGCTTCAACAAGGCCATCATCGACGCCACAGCCGACTATTGCGTAGCATATAAGCCGAACCTCGCTTTCTACGAGGCATTCGGCGTAAAGGGACTCATGGCTTTCGAAAAGACAGTAAAGTACCTCAAGGAAAACTATCCCAACCACTTCATCGTAGCAGATGCCAAGAGAGGTGACATCGGCAACACAAGTGCTATGTATGCTCGTACATTTTTTGAGGAGTATGACGTTGACTCATTGACCGTTGCTCCATATATGGGCGAGGACAGCGTTACACCTTTCCTCGGCTACGACGGAAAGTGGGTTATCGTACTGGCTCTTACAAGCAACAAGGGAAGCCATGACTTCCAGCTCACAGAAGACAAGGACGGCGAGCGCCTGTTCGAGAAAGTGCTCAAGACCTCAGCCAACTGGGGCAACAAGGACAACATGATGTACGTTGTGGGTGCCACTCAAGGTAAGATGTTTGAGGATATCCGTCGCATCGTGCCCGATCATTTCCTACTCGTTCCTGGTGTCGGCGCTCAGGGCGGTTCCCTGGAAGAGGTATGCAAGTACGGTATGAACAAGGAGTGCGGACTCCTGGTCAACAGTTCACGCGGCATCATATATGCTGCAAATGACGAGACTTTCGCTCAGACTGCAGCCGAAAAGGCAAAGGAACTGATGGAGCAGATGGATGCCGAGCTTAAAAAATACGGTATTTAAACCATTTGACAGTTGTATTACAACCATATTTCACCAAAAAGACGAAATATGTTTGGTTAAAATTCTTTATATGGATAAAATTGCTTATTTTTGCAAGTTAGATATTAGTAACGGCTCTAAAATGAATAATAACTGACGTAACTGACGTATCTACATTTCAGAATTAAGTAATTATAATATTCAGAATAATGGAATTTACAGCAGAACAAATAGCTGGCGTTATTGGCGGCAAGGTTGAAGGCGACGCCAATGCCTCCGTCTTTACTTTCGCAAAGATAGAAGAAGGAAAGAAAGGCGCAATATCATTCTTGTCTAATCCAAAGTATACGCACTATATATATGACACAGAATCGTCTATTGTTATAATAAACGAAGACGTGAAGCTGGAGAAGCCGGTTAAAGCCACTCTCATACGTGTAAAGAATGCGTACGAGAGTATTGCCCAGCTTCTTCAGATATATGAAGCCAGCAAACCAAAGAAAACTGGTATAGCGTCTCAGGCATACATCGCCGAGACAGCAAAGATTGGAAAGGACTGTTATGTCGGACCTTTCGCCTGCATCGGCGAAGGAAGTGTAATCGGTGACGGTTGTCAAATTTACCCGCATGCTGTAATAGGCGACAACGTACATATCGGCAACAACTGTATCATCTATCCTAATACTACCATCTATCAAGGTGTCAAGATAGGCAATAATGTCACACTTCATGCAGGTAGTGTTATTGGCGCTGATGGTTTCGGTTTCGCTCCCAATGCAGACGGATACGACAAGATTCCACAAATTGGCATCGTAACAATAGAAGACAATGTGGAAATCGGAGCCAACACCTGTGTTGACCGCTCAACAATGGGCACCACTCTCATTAAGAAGGGAGTTAAGCTCGACAATCTGGTGCAGGTGGCTCACAACGTAGAAATCGGCGAAAACACAGTTATGTCCGCTCAGGTTGGTATTGCCGGCAGTACGAAGGTGGGTTCTTGGTGTATGTTCGGTGGTCAGGTGGGTCTCGCAGGACACATTACCATTGGTGACAAGACATTCCTTGGCGCACAGTCTGGCGTACCCGGCAGTCTGAAGGGAGGCGAAGAACTTATTGGTACACCACCAATGGCTCCACGTAGCTACTTCAAGTCACAAGCCATCTTCCGTCGCTTACCGGAAATGTATAAGGATTTGCAGAATATCAAAAAAGACCTGCAGAAGATAATGCCTCAAGATTAAGCATCTCGACTTTAAAACAATAAACTAATTAACAAAATAAGACCATGTCTAAACAAAAGACTCTGAAAGGCAGTTTTTCGCTCTGCGGAAAAGGACTTCACACTGGTTTAAGCCTTACGGTTACTTTCAACCCCGCACCCGAAAACTCTGGATATAAGATACAAAGAATTGACCTTGAAGGAATGCCCGTCATTAAAGCTATTGCCGAAAACGTTGTAGACACACAGCGTGGAACGGTACTTGGAAAGGGTGACATCCGCGTATCAACCATAGAACATGGTATGTCAGCCCTTTACGCTATGGGCATCGACAACTGTCTTATTCAGGTAAATGGACCAGAATTTCCTATCCTTGACGGAAGTGCCGCCATGTATGTGGATAAGATCAATGAGGTTGGTTTTGAAGAACAGAATGCACCTAAGGACTGGTATATCATACGCCACAAAATAGAGGTAAAGGACGAGAAGACAGGATCGTGCATCACCATTCTTCCTGATGAGGATTTCTCTCTGACAGCGATGTGTTCATTCAACTCCAAATTCATCAACTCACAGTTTGCCTCTTTGGAGAAGACGGACGACTTTGCAAAAGAGATTGCTCCTGCACGTACCTTCGTGTTTGTCCGTGACATTGAACCACTGTTAAAAGCAAACCTTATTAAGGGCGGCGATCTAGACAATGCCATCGTCATCTACGAGCAGCAGACCACTCAGGAGCGTCTTGACGCTCTGGCAGACATGATTAAGGTGGAGCGTCGCGACGCAGAAGAACTCGGATATATACAGCACAAGCCGCTTGTATGGGAGAACGAGTGTACACGCCATAAACTTCTCGATATTATTGGTGATATGGCTCTCATCGGCAAACCAATCAAGGGACGCATCATCGCCACAAGACCGGGACACACCATCAACAATAAGTTCGCAAGACTTATGCGTCGCGAGATTCGAAAGCACGAAATTCAGGCGCCAATATACGATCCCAATGAGGAACCAGTATTTGACAATATCAAGATTCGCGAACTTCTCCCCCACCGCTATCCGATGCAACTTGTCGACAAGGTTATCTCACTTGGCGCAACAAGCATCGTCGGCGTGAAGAACATCACAGCCAACGAGCCTTTCTTCACTGGCCATTTTCCGCAGGAACCTGTAATGCCTGGCGTACTTCAGATTGAGGCAATGGCACAATGTGGAGGTCTTCTTGTTCTTAATACATTGGAAGAACCAGAGCGTTGGTCTACATACTTTATGAAGATAGACGACGTAAAATTCCGCAAGAAGGTAGTACCTGGCGACACATTGCTCTTCAAGGTGGAACTGCTCGCTCCTCTACGTCACGGAATATCCTCAATGAAGGGATACGTCTTTGTCGGAGACCATGTGGTTTCGGAGGCTACGTTTACGGCTCAGATAGTTAAAAACAAGTAAGAAGAATATAGAAGTCAAGAAAAGATGAATAATATAAGCCCCCTTGCATTTGTTCACCCTGAAGCAAAGTTGGGTGACAACAACCAAATTGGACCGTTCTGCTACATCGACAAAAATGTAGAGATTGGTGACAACAACACATTCCTTAACGGAGTGACTGTCCATTATGGTGCTCGTATTGGAAACAACAACGAGTTCTTTCCTGGAGCAAGCATCTCCACAAAGCCTCAGGACCTTAAGTTCCGTGGTGAAGACACACTTTGTTGTGTAGGCGACAACAACAGCATCCGTGAGAATGTCACACTCTCGCGCGGTACTGCATCAAAGGGCAAGACTGTTATCGGCAGCAACAATCTACTTATGGAGAGTATGCACGTCGGTCATGACTGCGTTCTTGGAAACGGTCTTATTATCGGCAACTCAACAAAGTTTGCAGGTGAAGTTGTGGTTGATGACAATGCCATTGTTTCGGCAAGTGTATTGTGCCATCAGTTCTGCCATATTGGTGGTTATGTAATGATTCAGGGAGGTTCACGCTTCAGTCAGGACATTCCTCCGTACATCATTGCAGGCAAGGAACCGACCAAGTATTGCGGTCTTAACCTGGTAGGTCTCAGACGTCGCGGATTCTCCAACGAGCTGATTGACCATATCCACAACGCCTACCGCTTGCTTTATTCTAAGGGAATACTCTCGGAAGGCATTCAGGAAGTGAAGAACAACCTGCAAATGACAAAGGAGATAAGCTACATTCTTGATTTCGTTGAGAATTCAAAGAGAGGTATTATTCGCTAAATTCCTTTCTAAATGACAATTGATGATGGGTGTGTCAAAACACTATAATTATTTGTTTTGACACACCCACATCTTTTATAAATATCCAAACCATCACATTACAGACATCCGCAACTATTTTGATGGAAAAAAAACTCATTGTTATTGTCGGTCCGACAGGTGTCGGAAAAACAGAACTGACACTCCGTATAGCAGAACACCTCGCAACACCTATCATAAACTCGGACTCAAGACAGATTTTCAAGGAGATTCCGATAGGTACAGCCGCGCCCACTAAGGAGCAGCAAAAGCGGGTGAAACACTATTTTGTCGGCAATCATTCCATTGATGATTATTACAGCGCTTCGATGTTTGAAAGCGACGTTATGAATTTGTTGACCAATAAGCTCTTCATCGATTCCCATATAGCACTTATGAGTGGCGGTTCGATGATGTATATTGATGCCGTATGTAATGGTATAGACGATATACCGACTATTGACGATCAGACACGCACATTAATGAAGCAAAGACTCGAAAACGAAGGACTTGAGAGATTGCTGGAAGAACTAAAAATGTTAGATCCTGAGCATTGGGCAATCGTAGACAAAAAGAATTATCGCCGTGTTGTTCACGCATTGGAGATATGCTACATGACTGGTAAGACATATACATCATTTCGTACAAACAAGAAGAAAGCACGACCATTTGACGTAATAAAGATAGGACTCACACGAGACCGTGAGGAACTTTACTCACGCATTAACGAGCGAGTGTTAACAATGATGGATCAAGGACTTATAGAAGAAGCCATGTCTGTATACGACAAACGCAATCTTAATTCCTTAAACACCGTTGGTTTCAAGGAAACATTTGAGTTTCTTGACGGACTCACCACCATAGACCAAGCCATATTCAAGATTCAGAGCAATTCCAGAAAGTATTGCCGTAAGCAACAGACATGGTTTAAGCGAGACGACACAATCAGATGGTTCCATCCCGACAACATTAAAGAAATCATAAATTATATAGACGACCGCTTATCAGACTAAAGTATTTTATTACTTTTGTAGATAATATTCTTAATTTGCATAAGTCAATAATCTTAATTTGCATAATAACACATTCAAAAGATGAAAAAAATCAAGCAAATTCTCATCTGGTGCCTAAACAAAGCCAAGGCTTTCTTTCCATGGTATCGCAGTTTGTATCGTGGACGGGCATGGTACACTAAGACCGCTATTGGAATAGTATCGTGTATAGCAGCATTTTTAATCTATTTAGGAATGGTGGACATGAACTTCCTGTGGCTATTTGGCAAGTCACCAGGATTCTACACCATCATGAACCCCGAAACACACGAAGCGTCTGAGATATACAGCGAAGACGGCGTACTGATAGGAAAGTTCTTTAACGAGAATCGCACACCGGTGAAGTACGAAGAAGTGAATCCCGCTTTTTGGAATGCTCTTATCGATACAGAGGATGAACGATTCTACAACCATATGGGTATTGACTATAGGGGACTATTCGGTGCAGCCAAAGATGCCGTCCTTCATCACGATGCACGAGGCGCGTCTACTATTACACAGCAGTTAGCAAAGAACATGTTCCGAGTGCGTACCGACTATTCAACAGGACTCTTAGGTAAGATTCCTGGCATTCGCTTGCTGATAATGAAGAGCAAGGAATGGATTATTGCCACAAAGCTGGAGATGACGCATGACAAGAAGGAAATCATCACAATGTATGCTAATACCGTGGATTTCGGTTCTAACGCTTTCGGCATCAAAACTGCTTCAAAGACATACTTCAATACCACTCCAAAAGAGCTCACAACAGAGCAGGCTGCAGTACTCGTAGGTATGCTGAAGGCAACCACTTACTACAACCCTATCTCTAATCCCGAGAACTCACTCCGTCGTCGAAACGTTGTGCTTAACAATATGCGCAATCACGGACATCTTACAAAAGCTGAAACCGACTCGCTAAGCCAAATACCTATCAAGTTGAGCTATAGTGTGGAAAGCAATTATGATGGTGCAGCATTGTATTTCCGCGAAGCATTATCGGCAGAACTCAAGACATGGTGTAAAGATAATGGCTATGATTTATACACTTCAGGTCTGAAGATTTACACCACCATCGACTCCCGTATGCAGAAGTATGCCGAGGAAGCTGCAATCAAGCAGATGAAGCAGGTACAGCGCAACTTTAACAACCATTGGGGAAACCAAGATCCGTGGCAGGACGAGAATCACAAAGTCATACCAAACTTCATAGAAGGAATAGCACAGAAACAGCCAGTATATAAAAACTTGCTGGCACGCTTCCCGAATAACCCCGACTCCATTGAGTACTATCTCAACCGACCGCACAAAGTGAAGCTCTTCGATTATGAGAAGGGCACCATAGAGAAAGAGATGTCTACTATGGACTCCATCCGCTATATGGTCCACTTTATGCATTGTGCCTTTGTTGCCATGGAGCCACAGACTGGTGCAGTAAAGGCTTGGGTGGGCGACATCGATTTCAAGTCATGGAAATACGACAAGGTGACAGCTATGAGACAGCCTGGATCCACATTCAAGCTGTTTGTCTATACCGAGGCAATGAATCAGGGACTTACTCCTTGTGACAAGCGTCGCGACGAATATTTCTCTATGCAGGTGTTCGACAAGATCCAAAACAAGGAAGTTACATGGGCACCAACAAATGCAAACGGTTATTTTACAGGCGACTCCATACCATTGAAGGCGGCATTTGCAAGAAGTATCAATTCCGTTGCCGTGCGATTGGGTCAGGAAATGGGTATCAACAGAATTGCCGAAACAGCTCACAAGATGGGTATAGAAAGTCCACTTGACGAAACTCCTGCACTTGCTCTCGGCTCGAGCGACATCAATCTGCTGGAACTCGCAAATGCCTACTCCACAATCGCAAACGACGGAAAGTACGTGAAGCGCCAGCTCGTCACACGAATCCTTGACAGAAATGGCAAAGAGGTTTACAAGTCGAGCATTAGCGAAGAGCAGGTCATCCCCTACAAGAGTGCCTTCCTCATGCAGCAGTTGCTAATGGGCGGTACACGCGAACCAGGCGGTACATCCATGAGCCTTAACGGTTACGTAGGAAACTTCCGCGATACAGACTGGGGAGGCAAGACAGGAACTTCTAACAACCACTCCGATGCATGGTTTATGGGTGTCAGTCCTAACCTTGTTGTAGGCGCATGGGTAGGAGGAGAATACAGATGTATCCACTTCCGTACCGGTGCTCTCGGACAAGGTTCACGTACAGCCCTTCCTATATGCGGTTATTTCCTTGAAGCAGTTCTTAAAGACCCTGCGTTCTCTAAATACAGAGTAAAGTTTGGAAAGCCGAAGGATGCAGACATCACCTCTTCGATGTATAACTGTTCAAGTTATGCTCCACGTGCCAAAGCCGACACTTTGAGGAGGGACAGCATCTCTATAGAGGAAGAGATTATCCTTGACGAGGATGGCAATCCCGTAGAGCGTCAGCATCCGACAAAATCCCCTTCCAACGAAGAGAAGTCTGAGCCGGCTGCAACGCATAAGAAAGCAAAAGAAGAAGCTGTCAACTTTGACAACTTGTAATCACAAAATGACACGTACATGAATGAAAGGGTGTGCCAAGCCATACAAAAAATGAGGAATTGTCTTTCCTTCAATTTATAAAGCTTGGCACACCCTTTCTTGCGTTTAATCAAGTTTTATCACTTACATTTTGATATGTTGCTAAAAAGTCGTAATTTTGCACTTTAAAAGGCACAACACACTCGAAATTATAAATTTAATCATACAAATACAAAATGATAACAGTAACGAATCTGGCCATTCAGTTCGGTAAAAGAGTTCTCTACAAGGATGTAAACCTGAAGTTCACAGCAGGCAACATCTATGGTGTAATCGGTGCTAACGGAGCCGGTAAATCGACACTCCTCAGAGCCATCAGCGGAGACCTCGAGCCCAGCAAGGGTTCCATCGAACTTGGACCAGGCGAACGCTTGTCTGTATTGGAGCAGGACCACTTCAAGTTTGATGAGTATAGAGTGCTCGACACGGTACTCATGGGACACGAACCATTATGGAAAAACATGAAGGAGCGCGAGGAGCTCTATGCTAAGCCGGAAATGACAGAAGAAGACGGCAACCGTGCCGCAGAGCTTGAGCTTAAGTTTGCAGAGATGGACGGATGGGAGGCTGAGAGCAACGCCGCCCAGATGCTTTCAAACCTTGGTATTCCGGAGTCTCTGCACGAGAAACAGATGAGCGAACTCTCAAATAACGAGAAGGTACGCGTCATGCTTGCCAAGGCTCTCTTCGGCAATCCCGACAACCTCCTTCTTGACGAGCCCACCAACGACCTTGACCTCGACACCGTACAATGGCTTGAGGAATATCTCAGCAACGTAGAGCAGACAGTTCTCGTTGTCAGCCACGACCGTCACTTTCTTGATTCTGTCAGCACACAGACCGTCGACATCGATTTCGGTAAGGTTACTGTATTTGCAGGCAACTACTCTTTCTGGTACGAGAGTTCACAGTTGGCTCTCCGTCAGGCTCAAAACCAGCGACAGAAAGCAGAAGAAAAGCGTAAGGAATTGGAAGAGTTTATTCGCCGATTCTCAGCAAACGTTGCCAAGAGTAAGCAGACCACATCACGTAAGAAGATGTTGGAGAAGCTTAATGTTGAAGAAATCCGTCCTTCAAGCCGTAAGTATCCGGGCATCATCTTCACCATGGAGAGAGAGCCGGGCAACCAGATACTTGAAGTGGAAGGACTTAAGGCTACAGACGAAGACGGAACCGTACTATTCGACAATGTAAGCTTTAATATCGAGAAGGGCGAGAAGGTAGTATTCCTCAGCCACAATCCTAAGGCTATGACAGCCTTGTTCGAGATAATCAACGGCAACAGAGAGGCTGCCGCCGGAACATACAAGTGGGGTGTTACAATCACAACAGCTTATCTTCCGCTTGACAACACCGAATTCTTCAAAAGTGATAAGAACCTCGTTGACTGGCTTTCACAGTACGGACCAGGTAATGAAGTTGTAATGAAGGGATTCCTTGGCCGCATGCTCTTCTCTGGTGAGGAAGTAATGAAGAAGGTGAACGTGCTCTCAGGAGGCGAGAAGATGCGATGCATGATAGCAAGAATGCAGCTAAAGAACGCAAACTGTCTGATTCTCGACACACCAACGAACCACCTCGATCTTGAGAGCATCCAGGCTTTCAACAACAATTTGGTGGCATTCAAGGGCAACATTCTCTTCTCCAGCCATGACCACGAGTTCATACAGACCGTCGCCAACCGCATCATAGAACTTACTCCGAACGGAACCATTGACAAGCTCATGGATTACGACGACTATATCTACAGCGACGAGATCAAGGCCCTCAAGGAGAAGATGTATAACAAGTAAGCAGCATATTCATTTACACAATGAATGCTCCAAATCGCATGGGGAGGCTATGGCATTTTGTCATAGCCTCCTTATTTGCGACCATACGCACCATAACAAATACCCATATTAAGGCTATATTTATCAATTGGCAAGATATTTGCTGATTGCTAAGAAAAACATATATTATTATGAGTAACAAGAACGAAGAAAAGGAAATCGAAATTAATGACAAGAACATTAATGAGAAGGAAACTTCCGAAAACATAAACAACGAAGCGAAACATAACGACACAAAGGAAGAACTTACACTTGAGGAACAGCTCGAGGTTGCCAACAAGCAGATAGAGCAGCTCAAGGACAAGTATCTGCGTACGGTGGCTGAGTTCGACAATTACAAGAAGCGCACACTTAAGGAAAAGACAGAGTTGGTGCTCAACGGCAGCGAAAAAGCAGTTTGCGCCGTACTCCCCATACTTGATGACTTTGAACGTGCTCTGGCTAACAATACTGACGATGCACAAGCAGTAAAGGACGGAATGCAGCTTATCTTCAACAAGTTCCGCAAGACTCTTGAGTCATTGGGCGTAAAGAAAATCGAGACAGAAGGGAAAGACTTCGACGTCGACTTTCACGAAGCTGTGGCAATGGTTCCGGGCATGGGTGACGACAAGAAAGGCAAAGTGATAGATTGTCTTCAGACAGGATACCAGCTTAACGAGAAAGTAATCCGTCACGCAAAAGTGGCAGTAGGACAATAAATCACCAACATCGTTTTTAACGACATCATTTCAGACAATGGCTAAAAGAGATTATTATGAAGTGCTTGGCGTCAGCAAGACGGCAACAGACGACGAAATAAAGAAGGCTTACCGAAAAATTGCCATCAAATACCATCCCGACAGAAATCCTGGTAACGCAGAGGCAGAAGAGAAGTTTAAGGAAGCTGCCGAAGCATACGACGTATTACACGATCCACAAAAACGTCAGCAGTACGACCAGTTCGGATTTGACGCTCCTGGCGGAGGATTCGGAGGCGGAGGATTCGGCGGAGGCGGATTCTCCATGGACGACATCTTCTCGATGTTCGGCGACGTATTCGGAGGACACGGCGGATTTGGAGGATTTGGTGGCGGCTTCGGTGGCGGTCAACGTCAGAAACCGCAGTATCGCGGATCTGACCTTCGTATCAAAGTGGCGCTCACATTGGAAGAAATCGCCACAGGTACAACCAAGAAATTCAAAGTCAAGAAAGATGTCACATGCACACATTGCAAAGGCACGGGTGCAGAGGGCGGCAGCGGTTCTGAAACATGTCCGACATGTCATGGAAGCGGCGTCGTTACACGTACCGTACGCACCATGTTGGGCATGATGCAGACACAGTCTGAATGTCCCACATGCAATGGCGAAGGCACCATTATCAAGAACAAGTGTAAGGAATGCGGCGGTAGCGGAGTCGTTAAGGGCGAGGAAGTTGTCGAGATAAAGATTCCTGCAGGCGTAGCTGAAGGCATGGTGGTTAATGTTCCAGGTAAGGGTAACGCAGGACAACATAACGGTATTACAGGAAACATTCAGGTATATATTACCGAACTCCCTAACGACACCTTTGTACGTGACGGCAACGACCTTATATATAATCTCCTGCTCGACTTCCCTACAGCCGTTCTTGGCGACAGCGTAGAGATACCTACCATAGATGGCGGCAAGGTAAAGATTAAGATTGAGCCCGGAACACAGCCAGGCAAGACACTCCGTCTCAGAGGAAAGGGTCTGCCAGCTGTTGAAGGATACGGCAGCGGCAAGGGCGACCTCGTTGTCAACATAAGCGTCTACGTTCCGAAAGAATTGTCACGTGATGAAAAGAAGGCCATCGAGTCTTTCAAGAATAGCGACAACTTCAAGGGCGACAAGGAGACGAAGAAGTCTATATTCGACCGATTCAAGAATTATTTCAACTAAAGGGCAAACCTTTACATACTACCCAAGGGTCTCTTGTTGCTACTCTCAAACAAGTAGAAGCAAGAGACCTTTTTTTAGCAATTAAGTATTTATGATGAATTATCAGCAAACCGTGGAATACCTTTTCAACGCCACACCCGTATTTGAGAAGGTTGGAGCATCAGCATACAAGGAAGGCCTCTTCAATTCAGAAGAACTCGACCGTCACTTCCATCATCCTCATCGTCATTTCAAGACCATCCATATAGCCGGCACCAACGGCAAGGGATCATGCTCACACACAATAGCATCCATTCTTCAGGCGGATGGCTATAAGGTTGGACTTTATACCTCTCCTCATCTCGTAGACTTCCGTGAACGAATCCGCGTAAACGGAGAACCCATCAGCGAAGACTACGTGGTACGCTTTGTAGATGAGGAACGCTCATTCTTCGAGCCTCTCCATCCATCCTTCTTCGAACTGACTACAGCCATGACATTCAAGTATTTCGCCGACATGGAGGTAGATATTGCTGTTATCGAAGTTGGACTTGGAGGACGACTCGATTGTACCAACATCATAACCCCCATCCTTTCTGTCATCACCAACATCAGCTTTGACCACACACAGTTCCTTGGTAATACACTCGCAAAGATAGCCGGCGAGAAAGCAGGAATTATAAAGCCTAACGTTCCAGTAGTTATAGGAGAGAATCATCCCGAGACACGCCCAGTATTCACACAAAAGGCGGAACAACTCTCCTCTCCTATCACCTTTGCCGAGGACACTCCAGAAGTGACAAAAGCACAGACAGAGTCGGACGGAACCATGTCGTTCCTATCATCTCACTATGGTCACATACATTACGGTCTTGGAGGCTATTATCAGGAAAAGAACGCCAACACGGTTCTCCATGCCGTAGCCTGTCTGCTCCAAGACGGCATCATTCGTCATGCGGACAGCATTCCCCAAGGCTTTGCCGATGTCTGCCCCAATACCCACATCATGGGAAGATGGCAGATCTGCCAACGCTCCCCACTCGTGATTTGCGACACTGGACACAACGTAGGAGGATGGCAATATCTCTCACGCCAGATAGCAGGCGTACCATGCCGTCAGCTACGTATGGTCTTCGGCATGGTGGACGACAAGGACATACAGACCGTCATGACGCTCCTTCCCAAGAACGCCACATATTACTTCACCAAAGCCACCACACACCGCGCCATCCCCGAAGATAAGGTAAAAGAATGCGGCGCAGAACATGGGCTGAAAGGTAAGACATACGGTAGCGTAACAGAAGCCTATCGTGCAGCTATGGACGATGCCCAACCAGACGACTTCGTCTTCGTGGGAGGCAGTAGCTACATCGTAGCTGACTTTCTTGAGTCTATTAAAATAAGTTAACGAAAGTTGCCAAGTTTGTCATCTGAAAGGGATTTACTAACTTTGCGCAGCTTTAGGTATTGAGTTATAACCACAGATAACCGGTTTGGTTATCATATAAAAATAAGAAATAGGATGAAACTATTCAGAAGTATTGTTGAACTTCAGAATGAGTTGTTTGAGGTTCGTAAACAAGGTAAGACAGTTGGTCTGGTACCTACGATGGGCGCCCTTCATGGCGGACACGCTTCACTTGTAAAGCGTAGTGTAGCCGAAAACGGAGTAACCGTGGTGTCCGTATTCCTCAACCCAACACAGTTTAACGACAAGAACGATCTCGACCGCTATCCGCGCACACTTGACGCAGACTGCGAATTGCTCGAGAGCTGCGGCGCCGACTACGTCTTCGCACCATCCGTAAGCGAGATGTACCCTCAGGAAGACCGCCGTACGTTCTCTTATCCTTCCGTTATGTCAGTAATGGAGGGAGCACACCGACCCGGACATTTCAATGGAGTATGCCAGGTTGTATCACGTCTTTTCTACATCGTTCGCCCAGACAATGCATATTTTGGCGAAAAAGATTGGCAACAGATTGCAGTCATCAAGGCCATGGTGGCTGATCTCGGACTTAATGTCCACATTGTAGAGTGTCCTACTATCCGTGAAGCGGACGGCCTGGCGAAGAGTTCACGTAACACACTTCTCAAGGACGACGAGCGTACCATTGCCCCAAAAATCTACGAGGCACTTACAGCCAGCAAAAAGTACGCTGAAGACCACAACGTCAGCCAGACACATGACTGGGTGGTGGAGCAAATCAATGCTGTGGACGGACTGGAAGTTGAATACTTCTCCATCGTTGACGGCAACACTCTTCAGGACGTAACCGACTGGAACGAAAGCCCCTACATAGTAGGCTGCATAACAGTATATTGCGGAGCCACACCAATCCGACTCATCGACCATATCACATATAAGAAATAATAACAGACAACACACGACACATACACAACCAATATGATGATTGAAGTATTAAAGTCTAAGTTGCATTGTGTGCAGGTGACACAGGCCAACTTAAACTATATGGGAAGCATAACCATCGACGAAGATCTGATGGACGCTGCCAATATGATAGAAGGAGAGAAAGTCCAGATTGTCAACAACAACAACGGCGAACGCTTCGAGACATACATCATCAAGGGCGAGCGCGGATCAGGATGTATCTGCCTTAACGGAGCTGCAGCACGTAAAGTGGCAATCGGCGATACAGTCATCATTATCTCCTACGCTCTGATGGATTTCGAGGAAGCCAAGCATTTCCACCCTACCGTGGTATTCCCCGAAAAGAACAAGTTGAACGTTTAAAATCCTTACGATGCCTATGCCAAACACACCATCTGACAAACCGCGCATCAAGAACACGGTCAAGGCCTTCGACAGCACTTACGGACACAAGCAACCGCAGGCTGTCGACATCGAGAAGGTGGTGCTCGGCGCTCTTATGATTGACAAGGATGCCTTCTCCATGATTTCGGAGACTCTACGTCCAGAAACATTCTACGAGCCCCGACATCAGAAGATTTATAATGCCATCCAAACCCTCAGCATGAACGAGCACCCCGTTGACATTATGACGGTGGTGGACGAGCTTCAGCGTGAGGGAACTCTTGAAGCCGTAGGCGGTGCTCCTTACATCGTGGAACTCAGCTCTCACGTGGCGTCATCCGCACATATTGAGTATCATGCCCACATCCTCGCACAGAAGTTTCTTGCCCGTCAGCTAATCTCCTATGCCAGCGTGGTGGAGACAAAGGCGTTCGACGAGACCGTCGATGTAGAAGAATTGATGCAAGAGGCTGAGGGAAGCCTTTTCGAGCTTTCGCAGCGCAATATGAAGAAGGACTACACACAGGTTAGTCCGGTTATCACCAAAGCCATCGATATTCTTCAGAAAGCATCCGCCAATTCTGGAGGTCTCACAGGCGTACCGACTGGCTATACCAAGCTGGACGAGAAGACGAGCGGATGGCAGAGTTCCGACCTTGTCATTATCGCAGGACGTCCTGCCATGGGTAAGACGTCATTCGCCCTCTCCCTCGCCAAGAACATCGCCGTGGACTATAACACCCCCATCGCTTTCTTCTCCCTCGAGATGAACAACGTACAGCTCGTCAACCGTCTCATATCTAACGTATGTGAGATTCCGGGTAGCAAGATGCTTAACGGACAGCTCACGAAGGACGAATGGGAACGTCTCGACAAGAACATACAGCAGCTCCAGCGTGCCCCACTCTATGTGGACGACACACCTGGTCTCTCCATCTTCGAGCTACGCACAAAGGCAAGACGTCTGGTAAGAGAGAAAAACGTAAAGATAATTATGATTGACTACCTACAGCTCATGAATGCCAACGGCATGAAGTTCGGTAGCCGTCAGGAGGAGGTATCGAAGATTTCTCAGTCGCTGAAGGGACTCGCCAAAGAGCTTGACATTCCCATCCTTGCCCTATCACAGCTCAATCGTACTGTTGAGAACCGTGAAGGACTTGAAGGTAAGCGTCCACAGCTGTCTGACCTCCGCGAGTCTGGAGCCATCGAGCAGGATGCCGACATGGTACTCTTCGTACATCGTCCCGAGTACTATCACATTCTTACAGACGAGAAAGGAAACGACCTTAGAGGAATGGCACAGATTATCATCGCCAAGCATCGTAAGGGAGCCACAGGCGACGTGCTACTCACCTTCAAGGGACAGTTCACGCGATTCCAGGACCCGGAACGAAATGCTCCCGAGATTCCCGATGCTACAGGCAGTTCTGAGATTATCGGTAGCAAACTTAACGGCTCAGACCTGGCATCCTTCGATGATTTTAACGATATCAATACAGATGCTCCATTAGGAGGGCCGGTAGACGTGGCGCCATTCTAATGATGTGAAGCTTTACAACGGTCAATAATAAAAAACAAAAACAGCATAATCAGTATTCATTTACAGACAGAATACTTGATTATGCTGTTTTTGTTTATAAATGTTTCTTTCTATTTTCTTATTACTTCGACTCGTACCAGTCACCAGTTTCCTTTACGAGCTTCTTTGCGAAAGCTTCAGGATATCCTGGACGGTCAACATAACGTGTGAGCTTTCCGTCCTTGGTGCGCTTCACAGCCATATCGTTATACTTGACGATGATGAGAGTGGCAAGGTCGCGCCAATGAGCAAGCATCTGCTGAGCCTTGTCGTTGCTGTAAGCGTTGAGGTAAGCTACGGCAGCAGCCTTGTCCGAGCCATAAAGCTCAAGAGCGTGCTTCTCCACCTCAGCCTGACGAGCGAAATAGTCAGCCTCAAGGCTGTCGCGAACAGCCTGAAGCTCAGGGAAGAGCTGCGAGTAACGCGGATAAACCATGTTGCTCACCCAATTGCACACCCAGAAAGCGTTCTTGTCTGAGAAAGTCACGGCATCTGCACCAGGAGTGTTATAGCACTCGGGCACTACCGTATTGTTGCAATATACCGGAGTGTAAGCCACCATGTTGGCGTCGTCGTTGCCGAACCATGTGATGCCACCAATCTCTCTCGGGAGCCACGAGCGTAGCTGCGACACGAAAGTGAAAGCAGTCTGCTGGGTAGAGATAGGACGCTCATTGAAGTAGGTCTTGCCGTCCACCTTGAAAGAAAGAGGCGTAGGACGATAAGGCATCTGATAGACACCACCACCTATATTGGCAGAATCGAGCGCCATAGGTGTGTTCTCATAATGGTCGCGCATGGCCATCTCTACGTCGTGAACGCTAAGCTTGCGGTCAGGAACCACCCAGAGCGGCATGTCCTCAGCGTTGGGGTCCTTGCCAAGAGCCCAAGGCAGATAACGATCGAAGCCCTTCTTGAAGCGATTGAAGAAGCTCCATGCACGAGCGTCACATGCACGACGACCTGAGAAGTCAGGGAAAGCATATGTGTTCTTCCAAGAGAAGTCGGCATCCTTACCGCTGAACCATCCCATCTTACGTGCGTAAGAAATGACGTTCTTCGAATGGAGCACGTTCTTCTTGTCTTTCATATCGAACTTGCCGATACGGCTCTGATTGGCGTGAGCGCAGATGGCATCATCAGGAATACGCATAGCCACCCAAACTACGCCCTTGCTGCCAGGGCCCGTGCCCATCATCTCCATTATCCACGCTTCGTTAGGGTCGCAGATGGAGAATGTCTCGCCGCTTGAGCAATAACCATATTTCTCAACGAGAGAGGTCATTACGCTTATGGCCTCACGTGCTGTCTTGGCACGCTGGAGAGCAACGTAGATGAGCGATCCGTAGTCGAGAATACCGGTAGTGTCAATCATTTCCTCGCGTCCGCCATACGTGGTCTCGGCGATGGAGAGCTGATACTCGTTGATGTTGCCGATGACGTTATAGGTGACGGGAGCCTCAGGAATTTCGCCATGATAGACGCCAGAATCCCAATCGAATATCTTGCGCATCTCGCCCTTGGCATGTACGCCAGCAGGATAATGACAAAGTCCGGAAAACATGCCATAATCGTCAGCATTATACGACACCATTACGGAGCCGTCAACACTCGCCTTCTTGCCTACGATAAGGTTTGTACAAGCCTCTGCCTCGGCGAACGAAAGCGCGAGGAGCGAAGGAAGCGCCACGCGAAGTATCTTATTAAGAATTTTCATGATTATAAGATTTTGTTGTTGGGGTTAGGAAGAGGTTATTAGCAAGCCTTGAAGCTCATATCAAGTCCCTTCACAGAGTGTGTGAGGGCACCCACGCTAATAAAGTCGACGCCACATTCTGCATAGTCGCGGATTGTGTCGAAAGTGATGCCGCCGCTTGATTCAGTCTCGAAGCGTCCAGCCACCATCTCTACGGCCTTGCGTGTGTCGGCAACAGAGAAGTTGTCGAGCATGATACGGTTGATGCCACCGCATTCCATAGCCTGACGAAGCTCGTCGAAGTTGCGCACCTCAATCTCAATCTTAAGGTCAAGTCCCTTCTCACGCAGATATTCGTGGCAACGGTTGATGGCGTTAGCGATACCTCCTGCGAAATCGATGTGGTTGTCCTTGAGAAGAATCATGTCGAAAAGTCCGATACGATGGTTCATGCCGCCGCCAATCTTCACAGCCTGCTTCTCGAGCATACGCAGACCCGGAGTGGTCTTACGGGTGTCGAGGACGTGAGTGTTGGTTCCCTTGAGACGCTCCACATACTTGTTGGTCATAGTGGCGATGCCACTCATGCGCTGCATGATGTTGAGCATAAGGCGCTCTGTCTGAAGGAGCGAGCGCACCTTGCCGCTAACCACCATGGCGATGTCGCCCTTGCGAACGTGTGCTCCGTCGCCGATAAGCACTTCCACCTTCATCTCAGGGTCGAAGCGTGCGAATACGCGCTTTGCCACTTCCACTCCGGCAAGGATGCCGTCCTCCTTGATGAGGAGATGAGACTTGCCCATGGCTGTCTCGGGAATGCAACATAATGTGGTGTGGTCACCATCGCCGATATCCTCAGCAAAAGCGAGGTCGATAAGGCGATCTTCAAGTTCGTTTACACTAAGCATAATAATATGAATGTATTAAAATTAATGGTTTAGTATTTTTATTCTTTTATGATTTCACCATCGCGATATGCCATAAGGATACCATTTTCTTGGCGTAACTCGATGATGCCACCGAGCCACTCCGTAAAGGGTGTCTCGCGTGTCAGTGGACGTATGGCTGTCACCTCCTCACCTTGTACGTCTACGCATGCCTGACGCATCTCCTTACCGTCCGTGAGTACAACTATGCTTGCTGCTACGTGTCTCATGGAGCTTGAGGGTTTGTGCCTGGCCTCCGCAGGCGGTTCTGCGCAGAAGGCGTACTGTCTGGACGAATTTTAAGGAGCGAATCGCCACTTGCTCCCTGCATTGGAGCAGGCTCTGGCACGTGCATTCTAATAAGACTTATGTTGCTCACAATAAGAAGTTTGAGTGTGGAAGCTGATGTAGCGTCCGACGACGTACCCTTATTGATAAGCCAGAATCCGCGAACAGACTTGATGCGCTTGTGTGCCGTGTTGTTAATCTGAAGATGATAATGCGAAGATGACGTTATCTGATTGGTGGCATACTCCACGCTGTCGCCTTCGTATGTGACAGCCATTACGGCACAAGCGTCACGCATACCGTCTTGAAAGATATACTGAGCGTCAAAGTCGAGCATCAGTCGGTCTCCGGCATAATATGACGTATCTGCCTCCAAAACGAACTCGTAGGTATTGGCAGCCACGTATGGCGTGAGAATGAAGTGTGAAGCCTCATGCCAAAGATTGGTGGTGTCAGAGCCGGAGAGATCTGCAAATCCTCCATATCCTCCACCGCCAAGCGAAGCCAGACGGTCGTTAAGGCGTTCGGTAAGGCGCTTATATACATCCTCGAACATCTGTGTGTGACGCTCATAATATACAAGCGACGAATCGAACTCCGCCTCCGTCACCTTATACTTGGCAAGGATATTGGCCTTATATGCCCTCAGGGCTATGGTGTCGCCGGGAATGGAGATGGTAGTGACGCCATCAGCAAGATGATAGTCGTAAAGTATCTCCGCCATTACGTCAGGCTGGATGTATTGCCTCGGTATGGAGGGTTTACATCCGACCGTCGCAAGGACGGATGCCACGAAGGCAAGGATAATGAGAATATGTTTCATTAATATACGTTTTACTCCTGATTTTTCCACACCTTACCCATCACCTCCAGTTCTGCGCGATAGAAGATGAGGAGCAACACTACGCCAACGCTTATGCAAGCATCGGCAAAGTTGAACACGGGCGAGAAGAATACAAATTCCTGACCTCCGCACATAGGCATCCAGTCTGGCCATGTGGTCTGGATAATCGGGAAATAGAACATGTCTACCACCTTGCCATGCAGGAACTCTGAATAGCCCTCGCCGAAGGATGTGAATGAAGCTATGCTGAATGGCGTGGAAGCCTCGAATATGAGACCATAAAAGAGACAGTCGATAAGATTACCGGCTGCTCCTGCCAATACCATTGAAAGGCAGGTTATGTATCCCAAGCTTCTGCCACTTCGTATAACCTTATACAGGAAGACAGAGATGAAGCCTATGGCAACCATGCGGAAGAGGCTGAGCACAAGTTTATTGATGAAAGTCATACCGTAAGCCATGCCGTTGTTCTCGATAAACTCGATGTAGAACCAGTCTGTAACGTGTATGGCTTCGCCTAAGGACATGTGCGTCTTCACCCAAATCTTAATGATCTGGTCGATAATGAGGATGGCGAAGACCAGAGCCGTCGCCATCCATCCCCAATGGGTGTTACTGCGTTTTGCTTCCGCCATTACTTCTTCCTCGCGTTTTTAGACGCTACGCTGAGTGTGGCATGAGGAACGATGCGAAGACGCTCCTTCGGAATCAGCTCGCCTGTCATACGGTCGATGCCGTATGTCTTGTTCTCAATACGCACCAAGGCTGCCTCAAGTCCCTGAATGAACTTCTGCTGACGGCCTGCCATCTGTGCTATTTCTTCTTTCGACTGTGAGGCGCTTCCCTCTTCGAGGGCCTTGTATGTGGGCGATGTGTCGTCCACTCCGTTATTGTCAGAATTGTTAAGCTGCCCCATCATGATGCTCAGCTCACGGCGTGCGAGAGCCAGCTTGTCGTTGATGATCTGACGGAACTCCTCGAGCTCCTCGTCAGAATAGCGTGTTTTTTCTGCCATAGACTTGTTTTTTGTTAGATTAATGAATAAGTTTCGCATGCTTTCTTGGGGCATGCGAAACTTATATCTGAGTTAGTAAGATTTTAGTTCTTCTCTACAGTAATGTTGAGCGTGAAACCGTCGAACTCTACCGGAGCGCCATCGTTGGCAGCTACGACAATATCGTCGGCAAGCACCTGACCCTTGATGTAGTCTGCGAAGGCAGCTACGGCAGCGTCAGTCTCTTCGTTAGGAGCGAGTGTCACGCGGATGCGGTCCGTAATTTCCAGTCCGCTATCCTTACGGATGTTCTGGATGCGGTTGATAAGCTCGCGTGCCATACCCTCCTTCTTGAGTTCGGGTGTGAGCTCCACCTCAAGCGCAACAGTAAGATTGCCGTCGTTTGAAACGAGCCATCCGGGGATATCCTCAGAGATAATCTCCACGTCGGTCACGTCTACGAGAGCCTCCTGACCTTCCACATTGAGTGTGATGCTTCCTGCCTTCTCGAAGGCGACAATCTGATTCTGATCAAGGGCAGACATCTGAGCGGCAACGCCCTTCATAAGCTTGCCGAACTTCTTACCCATAACCCTAAAGTTACACTTTACCTTCTTAACGAGAATACCCTGACCCTCAATGAAGTTCACCTCCTTGACATTCACCTCGTTGCGGAGCAAATCGGCTACAGCCTCGATGTGTGCCTTCTGTGTAGCGTCCACGGCAGGAATCATAATCTGCTGCAGCGGCTGACGCACCTTGATATTCACCTTACGACGCAGGGCGAGCACCATAGACGTAATCTTCTGTGCGATAGCCATACGCTCCTCAAGGTCGTGGTCGATGGCTGAAGCGTCAGCCACGGGATACTTGTCGAGGTGTACGCTCTCAAGCTCGCCGCCAAGGTCGTGATAGAGCTCGTCAGCATAGAACGGAGCGAACGGAGCGAGAAGCTTTGCCACGGTCATGAGGCAGGTATAGAGAGTCTGGTAAGCGCTAAGCTTGTCCTCACTCATCTCCTTACCCCAGAAACGCTTACGGTTGAGACGTACGTACCAGTTAGAGAGGTCGTCATTTACGAAAGCATCGATAAAGCGGCCTGCACGTGTGGGGTCGTAAGACGAAAGCTCACGGTCTACACCAATCACGAGGGTATTGAGTGAAGATAGAATCCATCTGTCGATCTCCGGGCGCTTAGCCAGCTCCACCTGCGGAGTCTTTGCGTCAAAGCCGTCCACATTAGCGTAGAGGGCGAAGAAGCTGTATGTATTATAGAGCGTACCGAAGAACTTGCGACGTGTCTCGTCCACACCATTCGGGTCGAACTTGAGGTTGTCCCACGGCTCGCTATTGGTCATCATATAGAAGCGTACGGGGTCGGCTCCGTACTTGTCTATCATCTCGAAAGGATTGGTGACGTTGCCCACGTGCTTACTCATCTTGTTGCCCTTAGCGTCGAGCACAAGTCCGGTAGAGATAACGTTCTTGAATGCTACGCTATCGAACACCATAGTGGCGATGGCATGGAGTGTGAAGAACCATCCTCGTGTCTGGTCGACGCCCTCGTTGATGAAGTCGGCGGGATAGAACTTAGGCGGGATGGCTGTTCCCTCGTATGTGCTGTGGATAAGCGCCTGACGGTCTTCCTCTGTGCCGCGTGCCATCTCTCCCTCGAACGGATAGTGAAGCTGTGCGTAAGGCATCGAACCAGAATCGAACCATACGTCTATCAGGTCGGTCTCACGATACATAGGCTTACCTTCGTCGTTCACGAGGACGATATTGTCCACGTAAGGACGATGGAGGTCCACCTTGTCATAGTTCGCCTGGCTGTAGTCGCCCGGTACGAAGCCCTTGTCCTTGAGCGGGTTGCTTGACATTACGCCAGCAGCCACGGCCTTCTCTATTTCTGCATAGAGTTCCTCAAGGCTACCGATGCACTTTTCGCCACGGTCTGCGTCACGCCAGATAGGAAGCGGAGTGCCCCAGAAACGTGAGCGTGAGAGGTTCCAGTCGTTGAGGTTCTCCAACCAGTTGCCGAAGCGTCCCGTACCTGTGCTCTCGGGCTGCCAGTTGATGGTCTTGTTGAGTTCCACCATACGTTCCTTAGAAGCTGTATCCTTGATAAACCAGCTGTCAAGCGGATAGTATAGAATCGGCTTGTCCGTACGCCAGCAATGAGGATAGTTGTGTACGTGCTTCTCGCTCTTGAATGCCTTGCCCTCCTGCTTCAGCTCGTAGCAAAGCACGATGTTGAGGTCTTCAGCCTTGTCTGAAGCAGCCTTGTCCCAAACGCCGTCCACGTTAAACTTCGGGTCGTATGCGTTCTTTACGTAGTCGCCGGCATGATGGCCGTATGCTTCCTTGTCCACGCAAGCTGCCACGAAGTTGTTGTCGAGTTCCTCTATAGAGTAGAACTTACCCTGGAGGTCAACCATAGGACGTGTCTCGCCCTTCTTATTAATAAGGTAAAGAGCAGGGATGTTGGCGTCCTTTGCCACCTTGGCATCATCAGCACCAAAGGTAGGAGCGATGTGTACGATACCCGTACCGTCGTCCGTAGTTACGTAGTCGCCAAGGATTACGCGGAATGCCTCTTCCTCCATCTCCACAAACTTGTCGCGTCCGTCCTCAGAAGTAAACACCTTCTCAGGATGAGCTGCTGCATATTCTGTTACGAAAGCGGGAGCGAAGTCGTCCAGTTTCTCGCAAGGCTTCACCCACGGCATGAGCTGCTCGTAGTGCAGACCCTCAAGCTCCGTACCCTTCATGTGGTCAACCACGCGCCACGGGCACACCTTCTTGTCCTTGTCGAACGGCAGAAGGTCGCCCTCCTTGCACTCCTGGTCTGCCTTGAGGTAAGAACCCACGAGAGGCTCAGCCATAACGAGCGTCATCGGCTCGCCGTTGTAGAGGTTGTATGTCTCGATGGCCACGTAGTCAATCTTCGGGCCAACGCAGAGTGCAACGTTAGAAGGCAGGGTCCACGGAGTTGTGGTCCATGCGATGAAGTAAGGCTTGCCCCACTTTGTCCATTCTGCCTTAGGATCCTTGATAAGGAACTGGGCTGTGGTGGTGAGGTCCTTCACGTCACGATAACAACCAGGCTGATTGAGCTCGTGCGAGCTAAGACCCGTACCTGCACCAGGCGAATACGGCTGGATGGTATAGCCCTTATAGAGCAGACCCTTGTTGTAGAGCTGCTTGAGGAGCCACCAAAGAGTCTCGATATACTTGTTGTCGTATGTGATATAGGGATGGTCGAGGTCAACGAAGTAGCCCATGCGCTCTGTCAGCTCGCGCCACTCAGCCGTGAATTTCATGACGTTCTCACGGCAACGATGATTGTATTCCTCAGTAGAGATATACTTCTCTGAAGCCTTGTTGTCGATGTCCTTCTTGGTAATTCCAAGCTCCTTCTCCACACCAAGCTCCACGGGAAGTCCGTGGGTGTCCCATCCAGCCTTGCGGTGAACCTGGAAACCCTTCATGGTCTTGTAACGGTTGAAAGTATCCTTAATGGAACGAGCCAGCACGTGGTGAATGCCGGGATGACCATTAGCAGATGGAGGTCCCTCGAAGAAGATAAACTGAGGGCAACCTTCACGCTCATCAATAGACTTGTGGAAGATGTCGTTCTTCTCCCACATTGATAGCACGTCGTTGTTGGTCTTAGTAAGATCAAGACCCTTATGCTCTACAAATTTGCTTGACATTGTATGTTTAAAATTAGAATTTCAATTAATAGCGTTACGTCCTCCGAAAACAAAAACCAGCGTTTCTGCTTCGGTGTACGTCCACATTGGCTGCAAAGGTAAAAAAAATCTATCTTTCTGCCAAATTTATGCAATTTCTTTTATTATAAGGACATTAAGACTAAATATACCGACAGACAGATATGTTAAGATTTAAAAAATCAAAGGGCGTAAACTTGCTCCATTCAAATAAAAAATGTATCTTTGCAAAGATTTTCGGTATATTCGGAAACAAGAATTTAGAATTTCACGCCGTTAGAAAATTTTAGGTAAACAAAATGAGACAACTTAAGATTCAAAAGAGCATTACAAATCGTTCTAGTGAAGCATTGGACAAGTACCTTGTTGAGATAGGACGTGCTCCCCTGATTTCCATCGACGAAGAGATAGAGTTGGCACAGAAAATCAAGAAGGGCGGTCCGGAAGGAGAACGCGCCAAAGACAAACTCGTAACCGCTAACCTCCGCTTCGTCGTTTCTGTAGCTAAGCAATACCAGCACCAAGGACTTTCCCTTACCGACCTTATTGATGAGGGCAACATCGGACTGATAAAGGCCGCTCAGAAGTTTGACGAAACCCGTGGATTCAAATTCATCTCGTACGCTGTATGGTGGATTCGTCAGAGCATTCTTCAGGCCATCGCCGAGCAGAGCCGTATTGTGAGACTGCCACTCAATCAGGTTGGATCGCTTAACAAAATCAATCACGAAATCAACAAGTTCGAGCAGGAGAACCAGCGCACCCCATCTGTTTCGGAGCTTTCGGACGCTACGAAGATTGAGGAGGAGAAAATCGGACAGAGCCTTATGGCAGACGGTCATCATGTCAGCATCGACGCTCCTTTCCAGGACGGCGAGGACAACTGTATGCTGGACGTTATGCCGAGTGGTGATGACAGCCGTACTGACCGCCATGTCGACCATGAGTCGATGGCGCTTGAGCTCAACTCCGTGCTCAACAAGGTGCTGAAGGACCGCGAGATAACAATCATCCGTGAATGCTTCGGAATAGGATGTCATGAGAAGGGTCTGGAGGAAATCGGCGACCAGCTCGGACTTACACGTGAGCGTGTACGCCAGATCAGAGAGAAGAGCATTGCCAAGCTGCGCGACAGCGGCAACGCCAAGATTCTGATGAAATACTTAGGATAAAATTAAATTTTAATTGTTGTGTAAGCGGCAAAGGCGTTAGCTTCCGAACCCATTGTCACTTACGGTATAAGCGCTGTAGGTCACAAAGACTTACAGCGCTTTTTTTAGTTTTTATTTCTGACCATCCATTCCGTCCAGCATAATCGCCACGATGTAGTCTTCTATGCCGTTGCGAGAGAGGATGTCGCGGTCGTTTGCCATTTCGGTTTCCAGGGAAGGCGCCTCTCCTGCATGGAATGCCGCCAAGTACCTGCCCATTCTTTCCTTTGCCTCCTTCACATCGCCGACAATCCATTTCACATAACCCGAATTCAGCAGGTCTGTCGGCAGGATGCGGTCTTCTCCGGCAAGTGCCAAGAGTTTTTCGTATAGAGAGTCTGCCTCCTTCGGCTTACAGTCAGCCAGATACCCCCATGCCATAGCTCGCATTACGTTAAGGTCGGAGTCATGCTCATAATACAGTTTATATAACGTAGCCATTCCCTCCTTCACGTCCCCACCATTAACAAGCGCCAGCCCCAAATGGAGCTGATGGCTGATGTTCTGCCCGTCCATAACGGTCAACCTTGCATACTGCTTGGCAGCCTCGGCATAACGTCTGAGAAGGAAGAGCGAGTCTGCCATTCCCTTTATGGCAGCAGCGTCTTCCCCACCCTTCTCAAGGATGGAAGAGAAGATGACACGCGCCTTCTCTATGTCACCAAGACGAAGGTATGAATGTGCAAGAAGTTTCTGCTCGTCGAGGGAAAGAGCGGCTGCGTCCCTGCATTCGCCTAACATATACGCCACAAGATCCGGACGCTTGCGCTTGAAAAGGAAACGTGAAAGCTGTGCTGTCTCGTCACCCTTCATGCCACGGAAGAAAATGTTGGCGAAGAAGAATCCACGGAAAGCACCTCCAGCCTTCGCCTCGAAAGGATTGGCGAAGATGCGGTTGGGATAAAGTTCGAAGAAACGATAGAGGTCCTGCAGATACATACGACGGACGTACATCGCCGACCCGCGGTCCACGTTGCTCATCTCTGGCATGGCTGTCACAGGCCCGTCGTTGCTCGCAAGCATCTCAAGAATGTTCGGCGGCAACTTCTCCACCACGGCTGACAACGAGAGGAAGAACGAATACTTGTCCGAATCGCAGAAAGGTCCGTTCATCAACATTCCCTTTATGCCGGGATATTTGCCGAGCATGGAAGCCCCGGAAATGTCTGGATGATTCACCGTGAACGGCATAAACCAATTGCTTATCTGGCTGAAAAATCCGAAGCGCTTCATCTTTGAGAAGCCTCCGAAATATACGTCGCTACCCTTCTTCTGCATGTCCATAATCCTGGACATCTTGTCCTCTATCTCCTTTATAGATCGGTCGCGATCCTCCGAATTGAGGATGTCGTCTATGGTAGCATCGTCCTTCTCCACTATTCCGTTCTTCGTGATGTCCAACCGGCTCTCCTTGCTGAGCGTAGGAAGAATGTCGCGTTGTATCTCGTTGCTGTCCGTCCTGGCACTTGCCGAATAGCACAGCTGTATCTGCGTCTCCAGCAGTTCCTTACGTCTGTCGGCGTCCTCCATCATTCCGGTTATGGCGTTCTCAACCTCGCCGAACAACTTCTCCGAGCGCATGTCGGGCACGGTCAGCACCATTCCCACAAGCGCACGCTGGCGAAGCTGCTGCGAAGGATTGTTCACATACACGTCATGCAGGAGCATCCATTTGTTCACGTCATACACCTGCATCAGGGAGAGCGTCACTCCGCTTACTATCAGCATGCCGTCGTTCTGGTCCACCGTTGGCGACGCCAACAGCTCGGCATATTCCGTGCGCATCTTGCTCGTCCATTGCCACGACACGAGGATGTGTCCGAAGAGAGCGTCCATATAGCGTTGGTGCTTGGCGTAGATGCCGGCAATGGCAGCCTCCTGACTGTCTCCTGAGAAAAGCGTCTGCATGGCAAGGTCCTGCACGAAGCCTTCCAACGACGCCTTTACCGACGCCACATCGCCCTCGCCCACGGTCTTCTCTGCCGCCTTGCGGCAATACGTCAGCACAGGATATTTACGAACGATTGACGAGAGACGCACATTATTATATAGTCTGTACGTGCGCTTCAGCAGGGAGGCATACAGCTTTCCTCCGCTCGGATCACGTTGTCCCTGCGAGAGACTGTCTGCCATGCGGTCATAGTCGTCACGCACGTCGTGCAGTTCGTCCAGGAACTCCGTTATGCCAAGATCCGCCATACGCGCTTCCAGCATGCTCAAAGCCTTACCCACACGTTGGTGGACAAGGATGGTCTGTTCTATTGTGGGCTTCATAAGAGAGGTCAGTCTTTTTTGTTGGCAGCATCGATGTCCGAGCTGCGAGGTTTGGTTATGCGGTTGAATCTCATGGAAGGTATCTTCTTCACGGTCTTAGCGTCCATCTTATAATACTTCTCCATAATATCCTGATAATGAGCCAGTCCGAAACGGTTGAGCGAGTCGCATGCGGCGTTGTAAGCCTTCTCCAGCTCCTTCACCTGTCCCTGTCTGCGCTTGTCCTTCATGACGTCGCCACGAAAGACAATCACGCCCATCCTCAGGTCGTCCTTACGCGTATCGAATAGCACGGGAGCCGACATCGTACGTGCCACCGTAGCCAAAGGTTCGGTCAGCCACATGGCGTCCATCTCGTTATTGCGCAACATATCCAGGCGGACGAAAACGTCGTTCACCTGCACCCTGAACACTATGGACGAAAGCTTCTGATTCTTTAGCGCCAAGTCCGTCAGACGGTCCGTCACCGAATAACGAGTCATCGCCACCATCTTGTCGCCCAACTGGTCGATGCGCTTCAGACGCGCCTTAGGATTGGAGAGGAGCTGCCAATAGGCATTCGTCGATGTCAGATAGCTGACCTCCGTACCCTCACGCCTTATACGTTCCGTACGCACAAGGTCGCTCACCATTCCCTCCACGCTACGTCCCGTGAAAGCCGTGTCGCAATCCATCTGGGCATGGAAGAAGCGCGGACGGAAGTCCAGCCGTGCCGTATCATACATCTCGCGTTCCTTCGCCACAAGCAATGGCATACAGTCAAGTGTAGGCAATACAGCCACGTGTAGCGCACGCAGGTCTTCCTGATGCAGCCTGTCGCGTTCCGCCTTCGTTATTCGTTTCTGCTCTTCATAAGACTTTCCGCATCCCACGAGAAGGCAAAGAGCAAGCATATATAATATGGATTTTTTCATAAAGCAAAAGTAACAATAAATTTTGTAACTACGAAAAATATCCTTACTTTTGTACATATGGCAAAAACAAGAACAGCATACGTATGCAGCAACTGCGGACAGGAGTCAGCCAAATGGATAGGCAAGTGTCCGAGTTGCGGCCAATGGAACACATTCAAGGAGATAAACTTAGGCTCCGCTTCGTCCGCGAAATCCTCGTCCGGACTCTTCACGCACACATCATCGTCAGCAGCCTCTCACAACCGTCCCATAAAGCTGAGCGAAATACCGGCGCAGGACGACAACCGCATCGACATGCACGATGCCGAGCTCAACCGTGTGTTAGGAGGAGGCCTGGTCGAGGGCAGCATCGTGCTGCTCGGAGGCGAACCGGGCATCGGAAAGAGCACTCTCACCCTGCAGACCGTCCTCAACATTCCCGACAAGCGCATACTCTACGTCAGCGGGGAGGAAAGCTCGCATCAGCTCAAGATGAGAGCCGAGCGTCTGCTGCGCGGCAGGGCTCACGATGCGACGTCCGATCCTGACAATGTCAACATCCTTTGCGAGACCTCCCTTCAGAAAATATTGGAGAGCGCACGCGAAGTGGCACCCGAACTCCTGGTCATCGACTCCATCCAGACTCTCTCCACCGAGGACGTGGAGAGCAGCCCCGGCAGCATCTCGCAGGTAAGGGAGTGCGCCGCCACCCTGCTCCGTTACGCCAAGACCACCGGCACACCCGTCATCCTTATCGGACATATCAATAAGGAGGGTACGCTCGCCGGACCCAAGATCCTTGAGCACATCGTCGACACGGTCATACAGTTCGAGGGCGACCAGCATTACATGTATCGCATCCTCCGGTCCATAAAGAACCGCTTCGGCAGCACATCCGAACTGGGCATCTACGAGATGCAGCAGACCGGACTCCGTCAGGTCACCAATCCTTCCGAACTGCTCCTCTCGCAAGACCACGAAGGACTCTCCGGCATAGCCATCAGCTCCGCCATCGAAGGCGTGCGTCCCTTCCTCGTGGAGACGCAGGCCCTTGTGTCAACAGCAGCTTACGGCACGCCGCAACGAGCCGCCACCGGATTCGACCAGCGACGCCTCAACATGCTCCTTGCCGTACTCGAGAAGCGCGTAGGATTTAAGCTCATCCAGAAAGACGTCTTCATCAACATTGCAGGAGGACTGAAGGTCACCGACCTCGCCATGGACCTAAGCGTCATAGCCGCCGTACTCTCCAGCAACGTCGACACAGCCATTGAGCCGGGATGGTGCATGGCAGGCGAAGTGGGACTGAGCGGCGAGGTCAGACCCGTCAACCGCATAGAGCAAAGAATAGCCGAAGCCGAGAAGTTGGGATTCACGGACATCATCCTCCCGGCTTACAACGTCACAAGCATAAATCCAAAGAAATACGACATCCGCATACACCCCGTAAAGAAAGTGGAAGAAGCGCTCAGAGTGTTGTTCGGATAATTCCTAAATCATCTCTTGTCCGCGCCCCACATCATCTTCTCCCGCAACGACGCGAAGTAGCGTCTGTGGTTGGGCTTTACGATGCGCGTGATAAACGGCGCCTTCGATATGGTCACAGTCGAGCCCTCGTGCATCGTATAGCTCCTGCCGTCCACAGCCACCAGATAATTGTGTGACCGGCTCTCCACCTCCAGCCTCACCACCGAGCTGTCGCTTATCACTATCGGCCTGATATTTAGGCTATGCGGGGCCACTGGCGTCAGACACAGCGTGCGCGTCTGCGGCACGATGATCGGTCCGCCGTTGGAAAGCGAGTAAGCCGTCGAACCCGTCGGCGTCGTCACAATAAGGCCGTCAGCCTGATAGTTGACGAGGAAGCTGCCGTCCACATGCGTGCGGATGCTTATCATCGAAGCCACGTCACGCTTCAGCACGGCAATGTCGTTAAGTGCGTAATGACAACCCTCGAAGTCGCCGCCCTCCGTCGTAATCCGGATGGCAGTATGCTCCTCAATGTTATAGTTGCCTTTTAGCACGGCGTCCAGCGCCTCCTCCACCTCGTCAGGCAGCACGTCAGCCAGAAAGCCCAGACGTCCCATATTGATGCCCACAAGCGGAATCTGCTTCTCCCCCACTCTCACGGCCGACTGCAGGAAAGTGCCGTCACCACCCATCGACAAGACATAGTCAGCCTCAAAGTCGTCACCCTCAAACGTAGCGTATTTCCCCAAGTCAAGGTCATGGTTCTCCTGAAGGAAATCATAAAACGAACGGTCGAACTCCACCTGGCATCCCTGCTTCTCAAGGAAAGCCAGAACGCGGAATATGGAATGCGACTTGCGGGGTTGGAAGGAATTGCCGAAAACGGCAAACCGAAGATTCTGTCTTATCATATAAATATATTAGATGTAAAAAGTATCGTGATAATAAAACACGGCTGCAAATGTAATCATTTTTTTTCAAAAACTAAAAATATTCATCCGCTGCGTACCATCTATATCCTTCCTCCGCTGCGTACCACGGAGCGATAGCCGATGCAAGCTATTTTTATTTATTGTTTTTTATTTACTCAAGTTTAGGATTTAGACTTTGAGAGTAAGCGTATCCGCGATGCCGCCTTGTCCATAATCATTCATTCCTTTATTACTTGAATAAAATCTCAATGATATGATTGCAGCAAAACAATACGAGAGTGTATGGAACACCTTCTTGAAAGAGGAACCTTCGAGATACCCTATTTCAATACCGGCAAGAAGGCTTGCGTAATGCCCTACAAAACCATATCCGCTATATATCAGCATCGCGGATACACTTACAAATAGAGGGTGTCAAAAGTAAGAAGACACAGCCTTATATAGTCTTTACGAGTTTTAGCTTGCCGCCTGACACTATATTTGCATTTCTAACGCTCAATACTACTCATTCAGCGCACTTAGAAATCTCTGATTCGAAATTTGCAAGTTTTGAGCGTGCAGTGATAGAATATTGAAACACAGCTAATTATGCGATCAAGAAAAGAAATGTGCAATGAATAGCGGAGCTAAACAAGCACTATAGGGTTGCTATAGAGCCACTTTACCACTCCAATACAGCCTCTTTTGTCATACAGAAAAGCCTCTTTTACCTTCCAACAGTGGCTGTATTGGAGTGGGAAAGAGGCTTTTCTTATGTATTATAGGGGCAACAGCAAAGTAAAACCCCACAAAAACAGCAAGACAAATCTCTAAAACCGATTTTTATTTTGTAGCATGTTTTTACTCTTTGTAGGATATTTGCATACCAAAGCACACTGTGCCAACAAAATAATAATGTGTATTTGGAGTTTTGACTCACTCATTTTTTGCATTATCAGATACTTACATATTCTTATATATGCATTTCTAATACTCAAAACACTAAAAAAACGGTAAAGAATGGATAAGATTGATTTTAAAAACGTATCTTTGCAGATAGTACATAACAATCCGAAACATGAAAATCAGCGTCATCATACCCGTTTACCGCGTGGAGCACACTCTCCGCAGATGTGTGGACAGCGTCCTCAGGCAGGACTTTACTGACTGGGAGATGATTCTTGTGGACGATGGAAGCGACGATTCTTCGCCGCAGATATGTGACGAATATGCTGCCAAGGACCCGCGCATCCGAACCGTTCACCAGCCCAACCGAGGACTGGGAGCAGCACGCAACACGGGCATGGATGTAGCACATGGAGAGCTGATCATGTTTGCCGACTCGGACGACTACGTGGGAGAAGGAACGCTCGGAGCACTTGCCGCATATATGGACCATAACGAGGACGTGGACATGGCGGAATTTCCGTTCGAGAGAATCCGCGCCGGCAGACAGTCTGAGCTCATAACTTTCACGCCGCACACCTACACGGACCCCATCGCCTACTTCTTCAAGGAGGAGGCTTATACTCACTCCTATGCATGGAACAAGATTTACCGCCGCACGACGCTTGGCAACGTGAGATTTGTGGAGAGAAAGAAATTTGAAGACATGCTGACGCTGCCACGCTTCCTAAAGGCGTGCCGAAAGATAAGCATGATAAACGTCGGACGTTACGTATATGTGGACAATCCCGATGGCATCACAGCAAAGGCTGGCAAGGAACTGGCGCACCTGCTGGAAGCTCATTCGGCAATGATGGACATCATAGGATGGGAATGTCCGCATGGCATTCGGAAAAAGCTCTTCACCAGATATTACGCACACGTGCTGAATATCCAGATTGACGTTTATCGTCTTGTGGGACGCAAGATGCTCTTGGTAAGACGAAAGAGATATTTCGGAACTCCAAAGCTTGCCATGGTGGCGATATTGGGAGTGGAAAGAACATGTGTAATAATGAAAACAATCTATAAGACATGCAAAAACAACCGTTAGTAAGTTTCATCATACCCGCTTTCAACGTGGACGCTGACATGCTCCGGGAATGCCTGGAGAGCATCATGGCGCTGTCGTTGAGTAGGGAGGAACGCGAGATAATACTCATAGACGACGGCTCGGACGTACCTGCCATCTGCAGCCTTACAGACGTGGCTGACGAAATTGTGTATCTCAGACAACCTAACAAGGGACTCTCCGAAGCGAGGAACATCGGTATAAAATTGGCTACAGGACGATTTGTCCAGTTTGTGGACGCCGACGATTATCTTATAAGGGCACCATACGAGCACTGCCTCGACATAGCCAGATATCACGATCCGGACCTTGTGCTCTTCGAGAGCACCTCGAAGGAGGAGAAGCAGCCGAAGACGCCTTTCGCCTACGACGGTCCGAAGACGGGAAGCAGCTATATGAGGCAGAACAACATGAGGGCGGCAGCATGGGGCTACCTATTCGAGAGACAGATATTGGGCAGACTGAGGTTTACGCCCGGACTTTATCATGAGGACGAGGAGTTTACGCCGCAACTGATGCTGCGCTCCGAACGCCTCTACACCACGGACGCCAAGGCATACTATTACCGTATGCGAAGCGGATCAATTGTCAACAACGACAACCCCGAGCATACGCGACACCTGCTGGCTGACACGGAGCGCATCCTGGAACACCTTCAGTCGCTCGTAGTGCCGGAGCATGACCGCCCAGCCCTCAACCGCCGCATAGCACAGCTCACGATGGACTATCTGTATAACGTCATACGCAGGACACGCGACCGCAAGACACTGGAAGAGACTATGGAGAGGCTTACGCAGAAGGGACTCTATCCCCTGCCCGACCGCAACTATACGAAGAAATACGTGTATTTCAGGAAGATGATGTCGCATTCGGTAACGCGCCGACTGTTATTCCTCTTAATAATAAAACGATGAAGATATTACTTATCGGCGAATACAGCAACGTGCATTGGACTCTGGCTGAGGGACTGAGACGTCTCGGACATAAGGTGACGGTGGTGTCCAACGGAGACTTCTGGAAAGACTACCGACGCGACATCTCGCTCGTCAGACGACACGGAAGGACAGGAGGACTCAGATTCTTGGGACGCCTGGCGCTTACCTTGCCGAAGCTGCGCGGATATGACATCGTACAGATCATAAATCCTATGTTCGTGGAGCTGAAGGCGGAACGCATTTTCCCCATCTACGACTTCCTAAGACGACATAACCGGAAGATGGTGCTCGGAGGATTCGGCATGGACTATTACTGGGTGAACACATGCTGCGAAGACAAGCCTTTGCTCTACAGCGACTTCAATATCGGGTCCGAGCTACGCACTAATGCCGACGCTCTCAAGGAGAAGGCTGACTGGCTGGGGACAGCGAAGGAAAGACTCAACAAATACATAGCCGCTGACTGCGACCATATCATTACGGGGCTATACGAATATCAGGTGTGCTATGAACGACACTTCCCAAAGAAGACGTCATTCATTCCTTTCCCAATCGTCTGCAAGCCGAACGTCATGGAGCAAGCGCAGCACGAAGCAGACAATCACGAAGAGCAACAACGCCCCACACGCATCTTCATAGGCATCAACCGCACACGCTCAGAATATAAGGGTACGGACATCATGCTGAAGGCTGCGGAGGACGTGCAGAGGAAGCATCCGGAGAGAATGAAGCTCGTAGTGGCTGAGTCGGTGCCGTTCAGCGAATACTGCAAGATGATGGACGGTTCGGACGCCATCATGGACCAGCTCTACAGCTATACGCCTGCCATGAACGCCCTGGAAGCGATGAGCAAGGGCATCATCTGCATAGGAGGCGGAGAAGAAGCTAACTACGACATCCTCGGCGAACAGACCCTGCGTCCCATAATAAACGTGAGACCCACATACGAGAGCGTCTACAGCGAGACAGAACGCCTCATAATGCATCCCGAACGCATAGCTCAGCTGAAGAAGGAGAGCCTGGAATACATTGCCAAGCATCACGACTACGTGAAGGTGGCACGGAGGTATGAGGAGATTTATAAGCGCATCCTTAACGAATAGGAAAACAAACAATAAAAACGAGAAATACAGAAAACCATAAATATGAACATCAAGTATGATATGTTTCTGCTGCTTGCCCTTATGGGGACTGCCTCTACAGGAGCACAGAACAAGAAGGCTGCCAAGCCAAAGGCAAAGACCACAGCCGTGAAGCCTGCCATGTCGGCCCATGCGAAGGCTCTCTTTGACGAGATGCTGCCCAATACGCAGAAGATATTCGTCATAGACAGCATGGTGGTGAGCAAGGACAACATTCTGGAAGCCATCCCCCTGCCAGCGACATACGGAAGAATGGAGAAGACAGCCGACTTCTTCAACAATCCGGCGAAGGAGGGATATGCCTTTGTCAACGGATTCGGCAACAAATGCTACTACACGGAGATGGGCACGGACAGCATCTCACGCCTTTACATGCAGGAGAAGGTGGGCAACGAGTGGGGCGAACGCATTCCCGTTAAAGAGATAAACGAGCGCTTCACGGACATCAGCTTCCCGTTCATGTCATCAGACGGCCTTACGCTCTACTTCTCAGCCAAATCAGAGGAGGAAGGTCTGGGCAAGCGTGACATATACATGACGAAGTATGACGCGGAGGAAGGCAAGTTCCTGCAAGCGGAGAATATCGGCTTGCCATTCAATTCAATGGACGACGACGTGATATACGTAGAAGCGGACGCGGACAAGATGGCATGGTTCGGCACGTCACGCCGACAGCATGAAGGCAAGATCTGCGTTTACGCCTTCGTGCCGTCGCAGCAACGCCAGAACTATCAGGAGGACGAGATGACGGACGCACGTCTGAAAAGCCTCGCATCGCTGATAAGAATACGCGACACATGGACTACGCCCGAGATAAGAGACCAGGAGGTCAACCGTCTGGCTGCCATGAAGGAAAAGGCTAAGAGCAGCAAGGGTGCCACGGAGAATGCCGACTTCATCGTGAACGACAACCTCACTTACCATAGTGCACAGGACTTCCGCTCCGACGAGACCCGCAGGACTTACTACGACGTCATACGCCTCAGAAATGACATAAAGAGCAAGAAAAGCTCGCTCGAGGCATTGCGTGACAAATACCATTACGCCTCTGCTTCTGAGCGTAACAAGCTGGCAAGGCAGATAATGTCGCTCGAGGAAAAGACCGAACAGACCCGACGCGACCTCAAGACGCTATCTGACAATCTGAGACGTGCCGAGATGCAGCTCATCAGACGATAGGACTTCCGGCAAAAGACAGACATAACCTAAAAACTAATGATATTATGGAGAAAAAGTATTTCGCAGAATCTGAACTGATAATAAATAAGGACGGTAGCGTGTTCCACCTTCATGTACGTCCGGAACAGCTGGCTGACAAGGTGATTCTCGTGGGCGACCCAGGTCGTGTGGCTCTAGTGGCTTCTCACTTCGAGGAAAAAGAAATGGAGGTGGAGAGCCGCGAATTCCGTACTGTCACAGGAACGTACAAGGGCAAGCGCATCACGGTTATCTCAACGGGCATCGGTTGCGACAACATTGACATCGTCATGAACGAGGTGGACGCTCTCGCCAACATCGACTTCCAGACCCGCACGGAGAAGCAGCAGCTACGCAGCCTCGAGATTGTACGTATCGGAACGTGTGGCGGACTGCAGCTCAACACTCCCGAAGGCACCTTAATCTGCTCGGAATACTCTGTAGGCTTCGACGGTCTGCTCAACTTCTATGAGAGCAGAAACGCCGTCTGCGACCTTAAGATGGAACGCGCCCTTATCAGTCACCTCGGATGGACCGGCAATATGTGCCAGCCTTATCCCTACATCATCAAGGCTGACGAGAATCTGGTGGAGCGCATCGCCCGGAACGATATGGTAAGAGGCATAACCGTAGCCTGTGGTGGCTTCTTCGGACCGCAAGGCAGGCAGCTGCGCGTGCCTCTCGTAGATCCGCATCAGAACGAGAAGATAGAGAGTTTCGAGTATGAGGGTATGCACATTACCAACTTCGAAATGGAGAGTTCGGCTCTTGCTGGTCTGGCAAAGCTGATGGGACATCGTGCCACCACAGCGTGCATGGTCATAGCCAACCGCAGAGCTGGCAAGGCCAATACGGGATATAAGAACATCATAGACGACCTCATCACTCTCGTGTTGGACAGAATCTAATAAAAAAAAGGCTTTAAGTCTTGGAGTTACAGATCAATCTTTGTAACACATGACTTAAAGCCTTTTATATTTTCAGGAACCTATTGTTTTATTTGTTTACTCCCAACTTAATAGAGAGCTTCTCAAGCATATCGCGTGTCATTGAGTCGAGGTCGTACTTCGGATTCCAATCCCACTCCTCGCGAGCGCAATGGTCGTCCATGCAGTCAGGCCAGCTCTCTGCGATACCCTGCTTCAGAGGATCTACGTCATAAACCATCTCGAAGTCGGGCTTGTAGCGCTTGATGGCCTCGAATACGGTCTCAGGACCGAAGCTGAGAGAAGCGATGTTGAATGAGTTGCGGTGGATAAGGCGTGTAGGATCAGCCTCCATCAGCTGGATGGCAGCATTCAGAGTGTCCGGCATGTAGATCATATCCATGAGAGTGCCTTCCTTGATCGGGCAGACAAACTTCTCGCCACGAACAGCTGAATAGTAGATGTCAACAGCATAGTCGGTTGTGCCGCCACCCGGAGGTGTAACGTAAGAGATAACGCCCGGGAATCTTACCGAACGAGTATCCACACCGTACTTGTTGAAGTAATAGTCGCTGATGAGCTCTGTTGTCACCTTAGAGATGCCGTATATTGTACGCGGACGCTGGATGGTGTCCTGCGGAGTCTTCCACTTCGGAGTGTCAAGACCGAACGAACCGATGGAGCTGGGAGTGAAGACAGCACATCCGTGCTCACGAGCCACTTCCAGGATGTTCCAAAGACCGTCAATGCCGATACGCCATGCCAGACGCGGCTTCGACTCAGCTACTACTGAGAGCAGGGCTGCAAGGTTATATATGGCGTCGATGTTGTACTGCTTCACAACATCAGCTATCATCTGAGGATTCGTTACGTCGCACTCTGCCTTAGGACCGCCTTCTGCCAGCTCGCCCTTGGGCTCAGCACCCTTAATGTAACCTGCCACTACATGGTTGCCACCATAGATTTCGCGCAGCTTCTTTGTCAGTTCCGAACCGATCTGACCGGTTGAACCAATGACCAAGATATTTTTCATACTAATAGTTTAAATTGTTATAAAGGATTTTCGTTAACTATAAGTTTTACGTTTTCTAAGATTTACGTTTGCGAGTGCAAAATAACTACTTTTTTCTATACTTACCAAATTTCCATCTTCATTTTTTTCGATTTTATCGTCATGACATCAAAAAGAAAGCTGCTGATACGTAATCTACATGGCATTTAACATATTTAACGCTGAAAAGTGATTGCGTATGAAAAATTATGTGTTAATTTGCAAAATAAATTCAACATAACTTATAAATCTTAATAACATGTACGGAAAAGTAAAAGAACATCTCGCTACCGCATTGGAGAACCTTAAGGCGGCAGGTTTGTACAAGGAAGAACGCATCATCGAAAGCCCGCAGCAGGCTGCCATCCAGGTAAATGGTAAGGAAGTGCTCAACTTCTGCGCCAACAACTACCTCGGCCTCTCTAACAACCCACGCCTCATCGAGGGTGCAAAGAAGATGATGGACAGACGCGGCTTCGGTATGTCGTCAGTACGCTTCATCTGCGGCACTCAGGACATCCACAAAGAGCTGGAGGCTGCCATCACAGAATACTTCCAGACAGAAGACACCATCCTGTATGCTGCCTGCTTCGACGCCAACGGAGGTCTCTTCGGCTCGTTCCTTACCGACCAGGACGCCATCATCTCTGACGCCCTCAACCACGCTTCCATCATCGACGGCGTACGCCTCTGCAAGGCTAAGCGTTATCGTTACGCCAACGCCAACATGGAAGAGCTGGAGAAATGCCTTCAGGAGGCTCAGGAGCAGCGCTTCCGCATCATCTGCACAGACGGCGTATTCTCAATGGACGGCAATGTGGCTCCTATCGACAAGATCTGCGACCTCGCTGAGAAGTATGACGCTCTCGTAATGGTGGATGAGTCGCACTCTGCAGGCGTTGTAGGCGCAACAGGCCACGGCGTTAGCGAGCTCTGCAAGACATACGGCCGCGTGGACATCTATACCGGCACACTCGGCAAGGCATTCGGCGGCGCACTCGGAGGATTCACAACAGGACGTAAGGAAATCATCGACATGCTCCGTCAGAGCAGCCGTCCTTACCTCTTCTCTAACTCACTCGCTCCTTCCATCATCGGCGCAAGCCTCGAAGTATTCAAGATGCTCAAGGAGGACAACTCAATACATGACCGTCTCGTGGAGAACGTAAACTACTTCCGCGACAAGATGATGGCTGCCGGCTTCGACATCAAGCCCACACAGAGCGCCATCTGCGCCGTTATGCTTTATGACGCTCCTCTCTCACAGCGTTACGCCAACCGACTCCTCGAGGAGGGCATCTACGTTACAGGCTTCTACTATCCTGTTGTACCGAAGGGCGAGGCTCGTATCCGCGTACAGCTCTCAGCAGGTCACACACGCGAGCAGCTCGACAAGGCCATCGCTGCATTCATCAAGATCGGTAAGGAGCTCGGCGTTCTGAAGTAAGCCACTCCCCTATCACATAAACTCCCCTATCACACATAGGGACAAAAAAAACAACATTCTTAAATCTCGCTTTTTGGAGAAATAAGAATGTTGTTTTTTGCTTATATATAAGAATGTCGTTTTTTGCTTAGATTCGCTTCACCTTCCTTGTAATTACAAGAATGTTGAAGAGAGAAATCACTAAGAATATCATCATTCCTAAAAGAACGGCATAAAGCATGCTGCCGCTTTCCATGTCAGGATAGAGCATGAGGATCATGTCCATATAGTATGACCGGGCTAAAGCCAATGCCACGCATGCAAGCAGGAGAACCACAAGATTCAGACCGATGGTGAGCAACTGATAAGGCAACGACACGCGGTAAGGGCTGTATCCTATAAGGAGAAGGTTCTGCAACTTCATGGAGTTCTTCTCTACAAGCAGATAAATGCTGAGCATGAGGATATAGAAGCTCAGAACTGATATGAGTATGCCAACAGCCATGACGATGGTTACGAGGAGCTTGAGGAAATACGTGGTCTTCTCAGCGTCCATATTGTTGTCAGCCGTGTCGTAACCATGGCTCTCCATAAACTCTGTCACTCTGGTGTCCGTGGGATTGTCCACCTCCACGATCATACGCGACGGAGCTTCAGGTGCATCAGGTGCAAACTGGCGGTTGCTCCACTTCATAAACTGCTCAGGCACAAGGATGGAGTTGAGACGCGAGGAGAAACCTATCACCTTACCCTTAAAACGACGGTCGCCACCTGCTCCATGAACGAAGATGCTGAAATCTATCATACCTACAAGGCCTTCGCTAATCTTCGGAAGCGAATGGCTTTGGGCAAAGCCGAAGTTATACATGGTGATGTAAGAGCGAGGGAGGATAATGGGGACAACGTCAGAACCTTCCTCATAACGCCACTTGTCAAGCGGAACGTCAACGAAACGGTCTGGTACGCTTTCTATGAACAGCTCCGAATTGAGCACATTAACACCCTCTACGCCCATAGATGCTTCCACACGATATCCGGCAGAAACAAAGCGTCCGGTGCCTTTAACGAAAGGCTGCGACTGTAGCTCATCGATGTCGGAGGCTGTAAATGTGTTCGTGCGACCGGAGAGAGTGCTACCGGTACCGATAGCCTTGGAAATGATGAGATAATTGGACTTCATGAAACTGTCCTCTCCTGTGAATATGGGGAGGATGTCACGATAAAACTGAAATCCGAAAAGGACAATCATTACGCCAAACAGATTGGCAAAGAAAAATCCCACAAACTGCGGGATGCTGATATGCTGCCGTAGCAGTTTCCAAATCAAATTCATAATCTTACTGTTTTCTCGTAATTCAATGGAATGTGCTTTCCTATGCTTGTCATTATAACTCCTGCTCCTTGACGACGTGCTTCTTCCATAACTATCTCGCCCATAATAGCAGCATTCTGATCGTCAAGATGGCTGATTGGTTCGTCGAGAACTATGAAGTCATATGGCTGAACGAGGGCTCGCATGAGCGCCACTCTCTGCTGCTGACCATACGACATCTCGCCTATAAGAGCGTCCTTCTTGTCCCCGATGCCCAACATATCAAACCAACGACGGATGGTTTCGGCGGCGGTATGTGAGGTAAGGCGATTCTTTATTTCGACATTCTCCCAGGCTGTAAGTTCAGGGAAAAGGCGAAGTTCTTGAAAGAGTAGGCTTACATGCGACTTACGTACATCTGTCCATTGTGATCTTCGGAACGCTCTTGTATCGTGTCCGTCAAATAGCACCTGACCGGAATAGTCGTTACGATATCCAAGCAGATAACTGCAAAATGTGCTCTTGCCACGACCACTCGCCGACTCGAGCAGATAAAGATGTCCTTTCTGAAAGGTCACGTCTTTTCCCCATATCTCTGAGTCGCTATTATCGCGCGACTGAAAAACATGGGGAACGACGTTCTGGAACTGTATATTATCCATATTAATTATTTAAACTTCATAACGTATACTATTGTCTTCATTCCTCCAAAGGCGTTGCTTATGCTGGCAGCAACATCATTCGTTCCTGCAATGGCATGGGGATTGACAACTACAGCCAGACGCGAATTACGAATCTCGCCAGTTATGTCCGAACTAAGGGATGGCTTTGATGACTTGTCAGCAAGGCATGCGAGCTTTGAGGGCGAATTGGTGGCGTAGAAATCATTTGCTCTCAGTCCGAAGCTGAAGTTGGCATCGCCACTACGATAGATCCAAGCTTTATCGCCATCGTCAGAAATGGAGCAACCCTTTGGGCAGGAACTCTTCCAATAATCGATATCCTTAAGCCATTTCGGAGAATCCACAACCTTAGCAAAAATGGAATAACCGGCCCGCTTGTCAGTAAAACCGTCAGCAGCAAAGAACAAATCGCCGTCAACGCTACGAAGGATGTTATCAAGGTCGATGGCCATATTAGCTCCGGCAAGCATCGCCTGGAAGGAAGGATTTGACTGAAGCAGGGGCAGAAATTCCTCACCCTTAACATTAAGGAACATAGCGAAGGCATCATCCTTCGACACAAGGGGAAAATATGAGTCGCCTATCTTACGATAAGCCTTACCTGCTTCATCAAGCGACTTCTGAAGTTGCTCGTCAAAGGAGAACGGGGTTCCTTCTATCAGAACGTGCTGTTTATGGAAATAGACGTTGGCAGCAACAAGAAGCTGCGAAACATCAGCTCCTTTTGGAGCGCCGATAAACAAAGGACCGGCAATTTTTTCGGGCAATGCCTGGGCTTGGGCAACAAAGGCAATGGGACTTTCCATGGAAGAAAGCTTGGCGAATATTGGCTTCTTAACTACGCTTCTATCCTTCTTCTGACCAAGCAGACGCATAACAACGCGCTTAGCATCGGGCATGGCTGCTGCCGTCACGGGACCGAGAATCACAAGGCTATTGGAAGAATAGCCAACACACCACGATTCCTTAATGTCCGTAAAATAATAGTCGCCCGTCTTTTTCACGTCAGAGCAAAAGCCCTTGGAAGACTGCGAGCTGAAGAAATCCTTCAGTTTATCCATATCAGAAACTTTGCCACACAAGCCGAAATTGCCGTCAACGGTTTCGAAGAGATATAGGCTGCTTGTAGCATCCAATCCGCAACCTTCGAGATTGTCTACGCCAAGCAGACTCTTTATGGCAGAAACGGCTCCTCCATCTTCAGCCTTTGAAAGGTCAATACGTGCCAAAGCTGTAGCATTGGAAGGAATGGCGTTAGTGTAATTGCTGCCACCACATAAAAGAAAAGCTGTGACTATAGCAGCTATGGCACACAGACAAACAGAAATACTGATTTTAAGTTTATTCGATTTAGACATAATACCTAATATTTGTCATTCATTTACCTCCTTTCAGCAAGGGGGATTCACATATCAGAGCAAGCGCTTGCAGAGATTCGCCATCATAACGCCGCTCAGTCCGGCTGTTTCTGTACGCAATCGGCAACGTCCAAGACTTATCGGTTCATATCCGTTGTCTATTGCCATACGTACCTCGTCAATGGAGAAGTCGCCTTCTGGACCTACAAGAAACGTCACGGTTTCTTCAGAATCGATGGTCTTCAACACATCGAAGAAGTCGGTACGGGGAATCTCATCATAACAATGAGCTATGAACTTGCGACCCTCTCTTGGTGCAAGAATGAAATCATGGAAAGACTGAAGCTCACGAACTTCTGGCTTGCGGGCCTTATGACTCTGCTTCATAGCAGACACCACGATTCGCTCTATGCGATCCGTACGCAGGGTCTTGCGTTCAGAGAAACGACAATCGAGGAACGCCACTTCATCGAAACCTATCTCCGTGGCTTTCTCCACCATCCACTCTATACGGTCCATCATCTTGGTAGGGGCGATTCCAAGACAAATCTTGCCCTGCCATTCCTTTTCGGTATGTTCAGTAGAAATAATGTTATACATGCAATGGCGACCGCTTGCCATCGTCACTTCCGCTTCAAAAAGGCCACCCTCGCCGTCCACTATATGAATAGTGTCGCCTGCCTGCAGACGAAGCACCTTAACGGCATGCTTGGCCTCCTCCTCCGGCAATTCATTAACGGAGGAGGCTTGAGGAACATAAAAATATCGTATTTCTTTCATTTCAGTAAGTTACTGTTTCTTTTTAGCGAATTACTGTTTCTTAGTTCTGAATACTAATCCGAACAATACTGCTACGACCAAGGCGTATGCTGCGAATATGAACCAGCATGTCTGCCAGTCGCCAAGAAGGAACGAGCCCTTCGGAGTATCCACCCATTGACAGTAATGATTGATAACCTTTCCAGCGAGAAGCGTTCCGACTGTAGCTCCAAGACCATTGGTCATAAGCATAAACATTCCCTGAGCGGAAGCACGGACAGAAGCGTCACATTCCTGATCAACGAAGAGTCCGCCTGAAACATTAAAGAAGTCGAACGCCACACCATATACAAGGCACGAGAGGATGAAGAGCACCACACCTGGGAAGACAGCGTTGCCCAATCCGAAGAAACCGAAACGCAATACCCATGCAAGCATAGCTATCATCATCACGGTCTTGATGCCATAACGACGCATGAAGAACGGGATGAGAAGAATACACAATGCCTCCGCTATCTGACTGATAGACACAAGGAGGGTGGCGTTATTGGCAGCAAACGAATCAGCCATCTCAGGAATGCCCTTGAAGCTGGTAATGAAGGGAGTGGCATAACCGTTAGTCACCTGAAGTGACATGCCAAGAAGGGCTGAGAAAAGGAAGAACAATGCCAAACGCTTGGTGCGGAACATTGAGAAAGCATTCAGGCCTAAAGTCTCTGCTAAAGATGTCTGTGCCTTAGGAGCCAACTTGCACTCGGGCAACGTAAAACAATAAAGGAAGAGTACGAAGCCAAGGATACCAGAAACAAGGAACTGAAGATGCGTATACTGGAATTTGCCAGCATTCTCGGATAATGTCAGTCCGAAATTGCCTCCATCAAGGAAGGCACAATTGACAAACCACATTGTAGCGATAAAGCCAACTGTTCCAAAAACTCGTATCGGGGGAAAGTCCTTTACGGTATCGAGCCCGCCAGACTTGAGAATGGCAAAAGCGGCAGTATTCGATAAAGCAAGCGTTGGCATATAGAATGCCACGCTAAGCGTGTAAAGCGATATGAAGAGGGTCTTGTCCGGATTTGGAGAAGCATTGCCGAGGAGGAAAAGCGAGACCATGAAACAACCGGCTATGAGGTGACAAAGACCTAACAGACGCTGTGGTTGGATAAGCCTATCGGCAATTACACCCATAATGGTGGGCATAAAGATAGAAACGATTCCCTGAATCGCATAAAACCAAGAGATTTCGGCACCCATACCTGCACGACCGAGATACTGTCCCATGGACGTAAGATAGGAACCCCATACTGCGAACTCCAGGAAGTTCATCAGAGCTAAACGGACTTTCAAATTCATAGATTAGGATATTGTTTTTATTAGTTAACCCGACAAAGGGCATATTTCACATATTTGTAAATATTGTTTAGATGCAAAGTTACGGCAAATAAGACATAACACAAAATATGTTTGGAGGTTTTTCCTAAAAACAAGTACAAAAAAAGAAGACAACCTGTAAGCTGTGAACATACAGATTGTCTTCATCTAAAAATGGATATGTTTCGGTGTTAGTTGTTGATACTTCCACCAACAATATCGAGCAATTCGTTAGTAATAGCCTGCTGACGGCTCTTGTTGAACTGAAGATTGAGCTCGCGAAGTATCTCATCAGCATTATCTGTAGCGGTCTGCATGGCCACCATTCGGGCGGCATGCTCGCTTGCGATGCTGTCGAGCAAGGCTGTATAGAGCATCAGGTGAAGATACTTGGGAATGAGCTGCGAGAGGACTGTATTCATGTCCGGCTCAACAAGAAAGTTATCGTTGAGCGGACGTACGTTTTCCTCTTGCTTGTGCTCCTCTGTGGAAGCATTCTTCTTAAGATACTCCTGTGCCTCCTTTGAGGTTACAGTAGAGTTAAGGTCACGAGTGCGGTCGCGCTTCAACTCCTCAGTAAGGTCGATAGGAAGGAAGTTCTTGCGTGTAAGAATCTGCGAACCTGCGCTCTTGAAATGATGATAAATCATCTCCACGCGGTCAACATCACCACTAACAAACTTCTGCCCTATCTCACGAGCTATTTCAATACATTGCTTCACGTTCGGCTTTTCGGCAAGACTTGTAAAGTCGCCTGCCACATGAAGCCCCATTTTAGCCGCCTTCTCAGCAACCTTTCGTCCAATCGGGTAGACAACAATATTGTCCTTGCCCAACTTCTCAGAATACTCGTCAACGATATGTTGGAGCAGACGGATGACATTGGCATTAAATCCACCACACAGACTGCTGTTAGAGGCATAAACCACCAAGGCAACACGCTTTACAGGGCGCTCAACGTTGAAAACCGTGGATGCGTCAGCCTCAGAAGCGAGAAAAGTCTTGAGGATATGCTCGAGCATCGTCTCGTATGGAAGCATGTTCTCAATCATCTGCTGAGCATGATGGAGCTTAGAGGAAGCCACCATCTTCATGGCACTCGTAATCTTGCGGGTGCTGTTGACTGATGTGAGTCTGTTCTTGATTTCTTTGAGTGACGGCATAAGCTATTACTTTTTATACTGACCTGCTACGTCAGCCATAGTCTGTTCGAGAACAGCTGTGAGCGAGTCGTCAATCTTACCACTTGCAAGTGCCTCAATTACGTCGGCATGCTGAGTACGAACCTTGTCAAGGAAGGTCTCCTGACACTCACGCACCTTCTCAACGGGCACGTCGTGCATCAAGCCATGTGTTCCGCAATAGATGATGGCCACCTGCTCGCCAACGGGCATCGGAGTGTACTGTGGCTGGATAAGCAGCTGATTGTTCTTACGGCCACGGTCGATGGTCATGGCAGTAACGGCGTCCATATCACTTGAGAACTTAGAGAAAGCCTCAAGCTCACGATACTGAGCCATATCTATCTTCAGCGTACCAGCCACCTTCTTCATACTCTTAATCTGAGCAGAACCACCTACACGCGATACCGAAATACCTACGTTTACGGCAGGACGGAAGCCCTGGTTGAAGAGGTCGCTCTCCAGATAGATCTGACCGTCGGTAATAGAGATAACGTTGGTCGGGATATAAGCCGAAACGTCACCAGCCTGGGTCTCGATGATAGGAAGAGCGGTAAGCGAACCACCACCCTTTACATGACCCTTCATACACTCTGGCAGGTCGTTCATCTGCTCTGCCACCTCCTGCTGATCGTTGATACGTGCTGCACGCTCCAACAGACGAGAGTGAAGATAGAACACGTCGCCCGGATAAGCCTCACGTCCTGAAGGACGACGAAGAATCAACGATACCTCACGGTAAGCAACAGCCTGCTTTGAAAGATCATCATAGACAACGAGTGCTGAGTAGCCACGGTCGCGGAAGTACTCACCTATGGCGGCACCTGCGAATGGTGCGTAATACTGCATGGCAGCAGGATCGGCAGCCGTAGCCGCTACGATGATAGTGTAAGGCATGGCGCCATGCTGCTTGAGGTTCTCGACGAGAGCGGCAACAGTAGATGCCTTCTGGCCGATAGCCACATAAATACAGTAAACGGGCTTGCCTGCCTCGTAGAAACTCTTCTGATTGATGATGGTATCAACGGCGATGGCAGTCTTACCAGTCTGACGGTCGCCAATGATAAGCTCACGCTGGCCACGGCCGATAGGAATCATCGAGTCTACAGACTTGATACCAGTCTGCAGAGGCTCCTTTACCGGCTGGCGATAGATAACGCCCGGAGCCTTGCGGTCGAGCGGCATCTCGAAAGCACCTGTCATGTCAATCTCGCCCTTGCCGTCGATGGCCTGTCCGAGCGGATTGATGACACGTCCGAGCATATTGTCGTTGACGCGGATAGAAGCGATGCGCTTGGTACGCTTAACAACCATGCCCTCCTTGATGCCCTCCGTAGAACCCAGAAGCACACAACCAACGTTGTCCTCCTCGAGGTTCATCACGATAGCCATAGTGCCGTTCTCGAACTCGAGAAGCTCGTTGGCCTCAGCGTTGCGGAGACCGTAGATACGGGCCACACCATCGCCGACCTCAAGCACAGTACCCACCTCGTCAAACTGCTGGCTGTTGTTAATGCCCTGCAGCTGTTCGAGAAGCACCTGTGACACTTCGCTTGGTTTTATTTTATCTGACATACTTCTTTAAAAGTTAATTAATTAAGCTGTGACAGAATGGCATTGAGCTGTTTCTTCACGCTGGCATCCATACGATAGGTGTCGTACTCAAGTACGAATCCGCCAATGATGTTAGGATTAACCTCTGTCTGGAACTCAACTGTGCCATTTGTCCTTCCCTCAACCAACTGTCGCATCTTCTGCTCCGTAACGGAGTCGATGGTGCAGGCAGTCGTTAGTTTAGCACCGATTAGATTGTTATGCTTTCTGTACAGAGTAACAAACGAGTTGGCGATGAATTGCATGATACTCTCACGGCCTTCTTTGAGCACAAGGGCGACAAAACGCTTTGTCAAGTCGCATGTTCCTCCAGCAGCTGCTGTGAGGAGCAGACTCTCCTTCTGCTTCTTTGAGAGCATGGGATTATCTATCGTAACCCTCAGCGCAGGCGTCGTGGAGTAGCTGTGAGCAAGGGTCTGCATGTCAGCATACACCTTGTCGGCCTCCTTAGCCTCAATGCCCGCCTTGAGCAAGGCGCGTGCATATCTGACCGATATTAATCCTAAATCCATAGCTTACTCTTATTTATTATTAGCTGTAACTTCATCAAGCATCTGGTTAATGTAATCCATCTGTGCCTTATCTGTATTGAGCTTCTGGCGCAAGACCTTCTCCGAAATCTCAACACTCAACGCAGCTACCTGCTGGCGAATCTCGCTGATTGCAGCCTGCTTCTGGCTTTCAATCTCTGCCTTGGCATCATTGATGATGCGGGCGCTCTCTTCACGAGCCTTCTCCTGTGCCTGTGCCACGATAGCCTCACGTGTAGCAGCAGCCTCCTTGAGAATGGCGGCCTGCTTTCCACGTGCTTCCTGAAGCATTGACTCGCTCTCCTGCTTGATGTTCTCCAGCTGGGCAGCGGCCTTCTGCGCCTTGGAAAGACTCTCGTCGATGTACTTCTTGCGCTTCTCCACCATCCCGATAATAGCCGGGAAGCCGAACTTGGCGAGCACGAAGAACACCACAAGGAATGCAAGAAGCATCCAGAAGAGGAGTCCAAGGTCAGGAGTTAATATTGATGGCAATGTACTAAAATCCATTTGCAATATTTTACGAACTCTTTGTTGCTATTACGTAAGAGTGCAACTCCTTACTTGATAAGGAAGGCACAAGCTACGATAGCGAACAATGCACAACCCTCAACGAAAGCTGAAGTAAGAATCATGTTTGTCTGAATCTTGCCTGAAGCCTCGGGCTGACGTGCAATAGCGTCCATTGCGCTGCCGCCAATCTTACCAATACCCAAACCTGCGCCAATTACTGCAATACCTGCTCCGAGACCGCAGCCCAGCTGTGCCAGACCTTCAGCAGCCAAAAGTGATGAAATAATCATAGTTGTTTAATTTTTTTAAGTTGTTATTTTTTTATTGTTTATTCTGTTGTTAAGCCTCTGCCTCCTCTTCCTTCTGAGCCAGACCGATGAACACGGCGCTCAACAAGGTGAAGACATAAGCCTGAATGAATGCCACAAGCACTTCAAGACAGTTCATGAAGAGCATCATTATGGCACTTACGAGGTTCAAACCTATACCGTAGCCCACGCCCATCGACCATCCGAGGAAGATGACGCATGTGAAGCTCAGGATGATTGCGTGACCTGCCATCATGTTGGCAAAGAGACGGACCATTAGAGCGAACGGCTTGGTGAACACACCGAAGAACTCGATGACTGGCATCAAAGGCACCGGATAAGCCTTGAGGAATACCGGTACGTGAGGCCAGAAGATATCTTTCCAATACTCCTTATTGCCAAAGAGATTGATGGCAATCATGGTGCAGATGGCGAGGAAGAACGTCACGTTGATGTTACCCGTCACATTGGCACCACCCGGGAATATCGGGAGCAAACCGAGAAGGTTCGTCGTAAAGATGAAGAAGAACACCGTGAGCAGATATGGTGCGAAGGGCTTGAAACGCTTCTCGCCTATCGACGCCTTTATCACGTCGTCATAGATTGTCATGACGAACATCTCCATCATACCGACAAATCCGCCAGGAGCCTCACTTCTCTCGTCCTTGTTCTTATACCAGCGGGCGCATGGGATGAATATTCCCAGCAGCACGAAAACCACAATCCAGATCTGTGCCACAGTCTTCGTGATGCTAAGGTCGATGGGACGCACCTTCGAGCCATCAGGCATTTTCTCATAGATCTTGCCATGATGTTCCTCGTCGAAGAAGAAATTCTTCGGCAAGGTATGCTCTGTGCAGAACGACCACTCGCCTGTACTTGAACTTCTGACGATTATCGGCAACGGAATGCTCAGACTCTTGCCCTCATAGGAAGCGATGTGCCACTCATAAGAGTCAGACAGGTGCTCAAGTACCGTAGACGGAATATCGAGCGACTTGCCCTCCTCTCCATGGGACCCTCCTGCAAAGGCGAAGGCTGGCATCAATGCCAATACCAAGAGAAGTAATAATGACTTTATCTGTTTCATTATCGTTTATTTATTATCTTTGTCACACTCAGTATGCGAATTGGTGACGTGCGAGAAGAATGCCGAATGGTGGACAATCATCCATAAATAGAAAACCATAAACACCAGACAGTATTCGAGCATCGCATCGCGACCTACGGCAATGTAGCATCCTACAAGCGTGAAGAGAGCCAACAACATACGGAAGCCGGACACGGCCGAAAAGAATGTCGGAAGCATATTCTGATTTGCCACGGCTATCCTTTTCCATAAGAATATGTCGGCAAGCTCCACCACAAGGGCGAACAATGCACTCACTACAAGAGGCGGGACAAGTCCGTCAACATGAGCGAACATCTGCAGGGAAAGTACAGCCAACGACAGTACCACTACAGCTAAAATAGTCTGCACGACATAACGTCGGCTAAGTTTTGCTATCTCTGTATTTTTCAACATGTCAACCGGGTTTCATTAAAGTTCAACACAAATGTTTACGTTGTTTTTCTGCACCTCAACGAAACCACCCATTGCCTTCACCTCATGCTCGCCTTCTGAGTCAAAAAATGTGATACGTCCGCTATCGAGTGTAGAGATAATAGGAGCGTGATTGGTAAGTATCTCGAACTCACCACTTGCGCCCGGCACGACCACGCGGTCCACCGTTCCTACAAACTCCACTTTCTCAGGAGAGACGATTCTTAGATTCAAACTCATATTCTTACAAGTATTAAGTGTGAAGCGGATTATCCCTTAGCTGCCTCAAGAAGCTTCTTACCCTTCTCGATGGCATCCTCGATCGTACCTACGTTAAGGAATGCCTGCTCCGGAAGGTTGTCCACCTCGCCGTCGAGAATCATGTTGAAGCCCTTGATGGTGTCCTCAATAGAAACCATCACACCCTTAACGCCTGTGAACTGCTCTGCCACGGCGAACGGCTGAGAAAGGAAACGCTGCACTCGACGTGCACGGTTCACGGTCAGCTTGTCCTCGTCAGAAAGCTCGTCCATACCAAGGATGGCGATGATGTCCTGAAGTTCCTTATAGCGCTGAAGAATCTGCTTAACGCGCTGGGCGCACTCATAGTGCTCCTTACCCACAATCAGCGGGTCGAGGATACGTGATGTAGAACCCAGAGGATCTACGGCAGGATAAATACCAAGCTCCGTAATCTTACGCGAAAGCTCTGTTGTGGCGTCAAGGTGAGTAAAGGTTGTTGCAGGTGCCGGGTCAGTCAAGTCGTCAGCAGGCACATATACTGCCTGTACCGAAGTAATTGATCCCTTCTTTGTAGAAGTAATACGCTCCTGCATCTGTCCCATCTCGCTGGCAAGTGTCGGCTGATAACCTACGGCTGAAGGCATACGACCGAGAAGGGCGGACACCTCAGAACCTGCCTGAGTAAAACGGAAGATATTGTCGATGAAGAACATGATGTCGGCTGCTTCGCCGTCCTTTCCACCATGATCGCGGAATTCCTCTGCAACTGTCAGACCTGACAAAGCCACGGAAGCACGTGCTCCAGGCGGCTCGTTCATCTGTCCATAGACAAGTGTGGCCTGGCTCTTCTTAAGCTCTTCCTGATCAACGAGAGACAAGTCCCACTTGCCTTCCTCCATTGCCTTTCTGAACTTGTCGCCGTACTTGATAACACCAGACTCGAGCATGTCTCGGATAAGGTCGTTACCCTCACGAGTACGCTCACCTACTCCAGCGAATACCGAGTAACCGTTATGACCCTTGGCGATGTTGTTGATAAGCTCCATGATAAGCACGGTCTTACCTACACCTGCACCACCGAACAGACCAATCTTACCACCCTTCATATAAGGCTCCAGAAGGTCAATGACCTTGATACCCGTTGCGAGCATCTCCTTGTGTGTGGAAAGATCCTCAAACTTGGGCGCCTCACGGTGGATAGGATAAGCACCCTCCATGCTGAGCGTGCTCATACCGTCAATAGGCTGACCGATGACGTTCATCATACGACCCTTGATCTGCTCACCTGCCGGCATCATAATGGCATTGCCTGTCGGAACAACCTCCAAGCCACGCTGCAATCCGTCGGTATTGTCCATTGCGACGCAGCGTACGGTATCTTCGCCGATGTGCTGCTGCACCTCAATGATAAGCTCCTGTCCGTTAGGACGCTTAAGCTTCAGAGCTTCGTGAATTTTAGGCAACACCTCTTCAGGGTTCTTTCCGGCTGTATCGAAGTAAACGTCGATAACCGGACCGATAATCTGCGAGATGCGACCGTTGATTTGTGACATATAGATTTTATTTATTATTAGTTTTTTTATGCGCTGCAAATATAACAACAATATTTTACATAAAAAATAAAATCGCTACAAATGCTCTTAAAAGTACCAATATTTTAGTGCAAATCGGACAAAGACGTTATATGCTCAGCTCGTCAAGCACCTTAATGAGCTTACGGTCGAACGGCTTGTCGCTTCGGATGGCTTCGCTCAGCGGCACATAAACAATCTCGTTGTTGCGAACGCCTATCATCACGTTGCGCTGTCCCTGCTGGATAGCCTCTATCGCACCTACGCCTGTTCTGGAAGCAAGGATACGGTCATGAGCGCTCGGACGACCGCCACGCTGCAAGTGACCAAGGATTGACACGCGTACGTCGTACTGCGGGAATTCCTTCTTTACACGTTCTGCATAGAACATAGCGCCACACTTGGGGCTTTCCGATACTATTACGATGCAGCTCTTCTTCGACTTACGGATGCCTCGCTCCATGAATCGAGCCAACTGGTCCACGTCGGTTGAATCCTCCGGAATGATGGCTGCCTCTGCTCCACTTGCGATAGCGCTGTTCTGAGCAAGGAATCCTGCGTCGCGTCCCATCACCTCTATGAAGAAGATGCGCTCATGGCTCTGCGCTGTGTCGCGGATGCGGTCCACGCACTCCACGATGGTGTTCATAGTGGTGTCATATCCGATTGTCGAGTCGGTTCCGTAAAGGTCGTTATCTATGGTTCCGGGCAAACCGATGCAACATACATCATACTTACGTGCAAACTCCATAGCACCGGTCAGCGATCCGTTTCCGCCAATCACGACAAGAGCGTCTATGCCATGCTCCTGCATCTGCTGGTAAGCCTTCTCCTTACCCTCATCGGTCATAAATTCCTTTGAGCGGGCAGTCTTAAGTATGGTTCCTCCAGACATGATTATTCCACTAACATTCTCTGTAGTGAAGTCTTCTATTTCGCCGTTGATAAGACCGTCGTATCCGCGATAGATACCCTTAATCTTATAACCGTTACAGATGCCTGCACGGGTTACCGCACGTATAGCAGCGTTCATACCTGGGGCATCACCACCCGAGGTCAAAATTCCTATTGTTTGAATTCTTGCCATAGTTAATGTATTATTGTAGTAAAAAGTTCATTATCAGAAGACCAAGCACGGAGCCAATCATCGCCACCCAGCCCACATTACGCAAATACCAGCCGAGTTTTATGCGTTCTATCTTCATAAGCGCCAGTCCGCTCATACTGCCTATACACAAGATGTTTCCGCCTACGGAAGACGAGAAAGCTATTGCCTTCCAGCAGAGTCCGAGGTCTGCCTTCGAAGCCATATCCGCTCCATCACCCAGCAAAGTCGGGGCAGAAACAGAGAGTACCGAAACCGACGTGACGAAATTGTCGAGCACGGAGCTGGCAGCCTGAGCAATCAGTCCCAGCACCAAAGCGTCCGAACAATAGTCTTTCAGCCAACCTTCTATGCTGTCCGCAATACCCGTCTCGCAGACCACGCCGACGGTAAGCATGATTCCCAACACAAAGAGTATCATCTGCATCACGTCATACTGAAGGGCACGCAGACCTCTGCGCTTCACCTTCTCCTCTGGATTTAGCGACTTGCGCGTTATGATTTCATTTACAACGCAAAGCACAGCCACCACGCACAACGCGCCTACAAACGGACTGAGCTTCGTAATGTTATGGAATGTAGGTATAAACCAAAGGCCGCCTATACCTATCATAAGCATCAGAATGCGCTGCCAAGTCTTCACGTTGGCATCGTCTCCACGATACGTGAGCATCATGTTCTCCACCTCCACATGGGGCGGCAGCATCCTGCCGATCCACCATACCGGCAACGCCCATGCCACAAGGCAGGGAACAGCAAGAGTCATCGAGTAATTGGTGGCTGTCACGGCTCCCGTATTCCACAACACCAATCCCGTGGGATCACCGATTACGGTCAGAGCACCACCGCAGTTTGCCGAAATGGCAATGGCACAACCCATAAGTATGCGTTGCTTCTGCTTCACCACCACTCCGTGCATCACAGTCAGCATTATTACCGTAGTGGTAAGGTTGTCCAGATTGGCAGAGATGACAAACGTCAGGGCAGAAACAATCCATAGCATGCGTTTGCTATGGCGCGTCCGTATCAGTCGCGTAAGAAAGTCGAAGCAGCCGTTGTTCACCAATATCTCCGTTATTGCCATAGTGGAGAGCAGGAACAACACCACCTCGGAGGCTTTGCCTACGTATCTGAGGAAGATGTTCTGTGCTATGAAGTTCTTCACCTCAACCGAGGAAGAAGGGCGTAAAGCCAAAAAATTGGCATATTCTGAAGAATGATGGCTCGTTACGAAGTCCATTCCGTAACCCACATAGAGAATCCAAACCAGCGTTCCAACGAAGATTGCAACGGCGGCTTTGCTTATATTGGTGAATTTCTCGGTAGCTATTAAGATATAGCTCAGAAGAATTATGGTTACAATAACTAAAGTCATGATCGTCTATGAAAGATTACACGTGCAAAGGTACAAAAATAATCGACGTACGCAAGAAAGGAGCACGTATTTTTACTTTTTTTGATGCGTTTCTCAATAAAATATCCTACTTTTGTACCACAAATATCACACTTATGAATTATTGGTTTGTCTTTCATAAAAACGACGTCCTGCTGAAACAAACAGCAGACGGAACTTACACCATTCCTTTTGGAGATTCATGCCCGTTCTGCTTGAACGAAGGGGCACACGTTCTGAACGTAACGCCTATGGCTGACGGCACACTCGTCAACGCCTTGGAAACGTCTGAGAATGTCGATTCTGCCGGATATGAATGGTGCGACTTGCGCAAGTCTTACTACAAGCTTTCTCCCGAGCTTTATCAGAAAGCGGGAAAATGCCACGAGCTGCTATATTGGGACATCAACACCCAATACTGCGGACGTTGCGGCGAAAAGCTGGTTATGGACACGGAAATTTCGAAGGTCTGCCCTAAATGCGGCAAGCTCTCGTGGCCTCTCCTTGCCACAGCCATCATCGTCCTCATCAACAAGGGTGACAATCTGCTCCTCGTCCACGCAAAGAATTTCAAGACGGACTTCTACGGTTGCATAGCCGGATTCGTCGAGACGGGAGAATCGCTTGAGGAAGCCGTACAGAGAGAAGTCATGGAGGAGACGTCGCTCAAGATAAAGAATCTCCGCTACTTCAAGTCGCAGCCTTGGCCCTACCCTTGCGGTCTGATGGTGGGCTACTTCGCCGAATACGAGAGCGGAGAGCTGAAACTGCAGGAATCGGAGCTTTCCAAGGGAGGATGGTTCCATAAGGACGCGCTTCCCACCATTCCTGAGAAGCTGAGTCTGGCACGAATGCTTATCGACAGATGGCTGGAAGAACACGCCTAAGCAACAAAACCACAACATAACGACAACACATTATTATATACAAACACTTATCATGAAAGAAATAGGATGGGGATTCATTGGATGCGGCGAAGTGACCGAGAAGAAGTCGGGACCTGCCTTTAACGAGGTGCCCGGTTCGCACGTTGTGGCAGTTATGAGCCGCAACGCCGAGAAGGCTGAGTCGTACGCTAAAAGACATAACATAAAAAAATGGTATACTGACCCTCTTGAGCTCATTAACGACCCTGAGATAAACGCCATCTACATAGCCACGCCGCCGTCCAGCCACGCCACTTTCGCCATCATGGCGATGAAGGCAGGCAAGCCCGTCTACATAGAGAAGCCTCTCGCTGCAAGCTACGAGGACTGCGCACGAATCAATCGCATAAGCGAGCTGACCGGCGTGCCTTGCTTCGTGGCTTATTACAGACGTTACCTGCCTTACTTCCAGAAGGTGAAGCAAATTATCCAGTCCGGAGCCATCGGCACGCCTGCCAACGTACAGATAAGGTTCTCCGTTCCGCCACGCGACCTCGACTATAAGAGCAACGGTTCGCTACCTTGGCGCCTGCAGCCCGACATCGCAGGAGGAGGCTATTTCTACGACCTTGCCCCTCATCAGCTCGACCTGATACAGGACATCTTCGGCGTAATAACACGCGCACACGGCTATTGCTCTAACATGGCAAAGCTCTACAAGGCAGAGGACACAATAAGCGCCTGTTTCTACTTTGAGAACGGTCTGCCAGGCAGCGGCTCATGGTGTTTCGTGGGCCATCAGAGCGCCAAGGAAGACCGCATAGAGGTCATCGGCGAGAAAGGAATGCTCTCCTTCTCCGTCTACAACTACAGCCCCATACAGCTTGTAACGAGCGAAGGCAGAAGCAGCATCGTCGTTCCCAATCCGCCTTACGTACAGCTGCCCATCATCCGCTCCGTCATAGAGCATCTGCAGGGCATTGGCATTTGCGAATGCACGAGCGTGAGCGCCACTCCCGTCAACTGGGTGATGGACCGCATACTCGGCAAGCTCTAAACAAAGACCATATCCAACCAAAAGAACACTATATACGTGACAAAACGACTCATCTTACTGGCGATTTCAGCGCTTCCGTACATCCAGATGTCTGCGCAAAAGGCAGACACGGACACGTTGGCCATGACGGCTGACAGCGACACTATAGTACGCTCGGAAATATCTGAGCGCACTAAGCGTGAGCCGTTTTTCAAGCGATTGATGAAGTCGACATACAAGGTGGTAAAGAACTTCAGCAGGGTGGACACCAACTACATCGAGCCGCAGAAATACAATTTCACGTTCATGATGCAGAACACCAACACGTATGAGTCGTACACCATCAGCTCCGGAAGCGGCAACGACTTTATGTTCTCCCCGCGGCCGTCCATCAAGATTGGTCCCTACGTCGGCTGGAGATGGCTGTTCCTCGGTTACACACTCGACGTCAAGCACCTCCGCAACGGCAACAACAAGCAGGAGTTCGACCTCTCGCTCTACAGTTCGCAGATTGGCATCGACCTCTTCTATCGCAAGACCGGCAACGACTATCGCATAAAGCACGCCTATCTCGACCATGATCGTGTGATAAACACCGAGCCTCTCAACGGCGTATCGTACGACGGCATCAACGTAGGCATCAAGGGCTTCAACTTATACTATATTTTCAATCATAAGCGATTCTCTTATCCTGCCGCCTTCAGCCAGTCCACCATACAACGCCGCTCAAGCGGTTCGGCTCTGTGCGGAATAGGCTACACCAAGCATTCGCTCAGCATAGACTGGGACAAGCTCTATTCCATCGTCTCTGACAAGCTGGGCGAGGACGTGGCAAGCAGATATATGAGCGAAGGACCCGACACGAAGAAAATCAACTATACCGACATTTCCCTGTCTGGCGGTTACGCTTACAACTGGGTGTTCGCTCATAACTGGTTGGCTGCCATCTCGCTCTCGGCTGCCATTGGCTACAAGGGCGCAAGTAGCGAGAAAGACAACGAGATTCTTAACTTTCGCGACTTCTCGTTCCACAACTTCAACCTCGACGGAGTGGGCAGACTCGGACTGGTATGGAACAACATGAAGTGGTATTACGGCATGAGCGCCATCTTCCATACTTACAATTACCGTAAGTCGCAGTTCCGCACCAACACCACCTTCGGCAACATCAATCTGTATATAGGATTCAACTTCGGCAAAATGAAATAAACAATAAAGACTAACACCACAAAAACAATATGATAACCAAATCATTCCTCATAGCTATGAGCACCCTATTGCTCACAGCATGTCCCGACAGCAACAAGACCAATGCGCAGCAGAAGCCAGCAGCTCCCGTGACTGTCAAACCGGCTCCAGCAAAGCCTGCACCAAACGACGCATCTGCAAAGCCTGCAGACAAAGACACCGTCATCATCACGTCCATAATAAAGGATTCGGAAGCTTACTATAAAGAGCTTTGCAAGGATGCCTCAGTCAGCAAGGAGGACCGACGTTCCAAGCTAATTCTTCACATTGCAAGGAAGTTCCTCGGCACACCCTACGTGGCTAAGACATTGGAGACAGAAGGCAAGGAGCGCCTCGTCATCAACGCACGACAGCTCGACTGCACCACATACGTAGAGAACACCATGGCCATCTATCTTTGCGTGACTAACAGCCCCACCTCCTACGACGACTATAAGAATCAGCTGCGCCTTCTCAGATATGCGAATGGCGAAGTGGCGTACGCCGCACGCCAGCATTACTTCACACAATGGATAGAGGAGAACACAAAGAAGGGATACGTACACGAGCTGCAATCCCCCACCCCTCCGTTCACAGCCGTACAGCTTCTGCGGATTGACTTCATGACCACGCACGTCTCTCTCTACCCGATGCTCAAGGATTCGCCCGAGGACATCAAGACAATAGCGCAAAGAGAACGCGAACTTAGCGGAAGAAAATATCGCTACATCCCCAAAGCCTCCATCCGCAACAACAGCCTCTTCCGCTCAACCATAAAGGACGGCGACATCATAGCCATCACCACCTCCAAGAAGGGACTCGACACGTCACACATCGGCATAGCCGTATGGCACAAGGACGGACTGCACATGCTCAACGCCTCGCAGATACACAAGAAAGTGGTGGAAGAACCGATGACGCTCTATCAATACATGCAGCGCCACCCAAGCCAAACAGGCATCAGAATTATTAGAATGAAGTAAATTGAGAATTAATTGAGAGTTGAGGGTTGAGAATTGAGAGTTATGATTACCATTAATAGTTATATTATTTAACTCGCTCTAAATTGGACTTTGATTGAAAATCAAGAAGTTGGGCGTTTGCCTATATTATATAGGTAACAATATGGAAACGAGCGGACTTCTGCTCGTTTCTGTATTTTGCAATATGCAAAGAACGCCTCAATTCGGGGGCAAAGATACGATATTTTTCTAAATATCCAATGATTTACAAGAGGAATTTTATGGAAATTAGAACTTTTGCGTAAAATCTGATGCTTACCAACACAATATGCATCCAAAAACAAACAGCAGGTATTCGGATATAGTTTATCCGAATACCTGTTGCCATAACGTTTTATTACTGACGATGATTCTGACATCGGCTTTCATGTACTGTTGCAATATTGGGGTATTTTGTCCCTGTGTGCTCACAGTGGCTGTAGCCATAAAATAGTTGCCATCTTCCCTATGTATGAGTTTGGCATTATGGCTTATGATGTTGCAGTTATAAGATGCATTGTCGTTGCCCTCGAAAGAAACATGAGCTGTCCTTGGCTCATCGAAAAGATGCAAATACTTATATGGTACAAACACTTGCACTGTTCTTTGATTGAGAACCTCACCATTAGCCTCTATGGATATAGGATAAGGTATCTTGTAAAATGCAACTGCGAGGGCGAGGACTATTATCGTAATGACAACCGTTCCCAAGCTGACGAGGCGAGGAGGAACCTTGCCTATCACGTTCCTCACCTTCTCGCTTCTCAATTCGATATTATCTGATTCTTTTTCTTTTTGTTCCATATCAAACGCTTTTTAGTTTCCCAATTCCAACTGATTCTTCACAAGATTATAGTATGCCCCTCGCTTGGCGGTCAAAGACTCATGGTTGCCAACCTCAACGACCTTACCATGGTCTATGACTACGATTTGGTCGGCATTCTTCACCGTACTCAGTCGATGAGCTACAATCACGACAGTCTTTCCCTTGTAAAACTTATCCAAGTTCTCCACGATGCTTCTCTCATTGTTGGCATCCAGCGAGTTGGTCGCCTCGTCAAGGAAGATGTAGTCGGGATTCTTATACACCGCCCTTGCTATCAAGATGCGCTGTTTCTGTCCCTGGCTCAGTCCCACGCCATCACGTCCAATCTTAGTGTTGAACTTCAAAGGCAAAGCCATGACATAATCCTTAATGCAAGCTATCTCAGCAGCTTTCAACAATCGTTCCTTGTCTATATCGCCATCGTCAACGGCTATGTTTCGAGCGATACTTTCCGAGAAGATAACACCATCCTGCATGACAACGCCACATTGTCTGCGCCACCATTTCTTGTTGAGCTTGTTGATGTCGGTGTTACCAATGTTGATTTGCCCTTCCAAGACAGGATAATAGCCAAGCATCAAACGAATGAGAGTGGTCTTTCCACTGCCAGATGCGCCAACGATGGCTGTAACTTTACCTTGCGGAATGTGAATGTTTACATCGTCTATGGTCTTGTGCAAAGCATGTGGGTCGTACTTGAACATGATGTTCTTGATGTCAATGCCCTCGCTCTTGTCCTCAATGGAAGTTAGCAAGCCTTCCTTTCCGTTCTCATCATCCATCTGGTGAATCTCATTGATACGCTCCAAACTAATCTTCACATCTTGCAGGGAATAAAAGAAATTCATCAGTTGCTCCACTGGTGAGTTGAGTTGTCCAATGATGTATTGCACGGCAAGCATCATACCAAGTGTCATTTGCCCATGAATCACGGCGGTAGCTGCTACTACCGTAATGATAATGTTCTTCACCTCATTGATGAAGATGCTTCCAGCCTCTTGTGTCTGTTGGAGTTTGAGCGATTTCATTTGCACGCCGAACAGATCAGCTTGCGTGTCCTCCCATTCCCATCTTCTGCGCTGCTCACAATCCTGCAACTTGATTTCCTGCATGGAAGTGATAAACTCATAAGTCTTGTTGTTGTTGATGGCTTGCTGCTCAAACAGTTCATAATCAAGCACTTTTCTTCGTTTCAAGAACAAGGTCATCCATGCGCCATAGAGAATGCTTCCCAACAAGAAGATGGCAAACACCAACTTGTTGTAGAAGAAAAGCACTACCGAGAATACCACGAAAGTAAGCATGGCAAAGGTGATGTTGAGCGTCTGCTGCGTAAGGAAGTTGTTCACACGGCTATGGTCGTTCATTCTCTGCATCAAATTGCCCATGAGTTTCGTATCAAAGAAAGACATCGGCAACTTCAATAGCTTGATGAAGAAGTCGCTCACAAACGAGATGTTGATACGTAAGGAAATATGAAGTAACAACCACCTGCGGATAAAGTCGATTACCGTTCGGCTAATGGTAAGCATCAACTGTCCCAATAGTATAAGCCAAACAAAGCCAATGTCTTGATTTTTGATACCAACATCCACGATGGATTGGGTAAGGAATGGCAAGACAAGTTGCAAGAGGCTACCAACCACCAAGCCCAAGATGATTTGCCCGAAGTACTTGCGGTATTTCTTTACATACCCAAAGAGAAATCGGAAAGATCGCTTTTCCTTGATGTTCTCTTCACCCTCCATCTTATAAGCGAAGAAAGCAGGAGTAATTTCTAAGAACATGGCAATGCCCTTGTCCTCTCCATTAGATTTCGTGCTTACCCAATGTTGTTTGAACTCTTCCAAACTGTAAGTCACCAATCCCTTCCCTGGATCAGCGACATAGAACTTCTTTCCTTTCTTGACCTTATATAAGACAACAAAGTGATTTTGGTTCCAATGAAGAATGCAAGGCAAAGGGGCTTCACCTAGCACTATAGTTGTAGCTCTAGCGCATGTAGTATGCAAGCCAAGTGTATTTGCTGCCTCATTGATACCTAACAGAGAGACACCTTCCGTTGTAGCAAAACAAAGTTTCGTCAGAGAATCCAAAGAGTATTCTCTGCCGAAATATTTGCATACCATCTGCAAACAAGCTATTCCGCATTGCATAGAATCATGCTGGTAAATTATAGGAAAACGTACCATTCTTCGTATGACTTACTTTTAAACATTTACAATCTATCCATTTCCTTTTTTCCTGCCCCTTTACCTTTATATTTTGCTTTAACTGTATTAAACTTATATCTTACGATAAATTCCACTGCCCTTACACTCGCAGCCCTTTCAATATAGACATCATTCATTCCGCTGAAAATGGTAAAGGTATTTTTGCGGGCAGTATTAAAGATGTCATTTGCTGACAATTTGACATTCCATTTTTTAGATAAGTCCTTAGCCAAAGAAAGATTTATCTGTCCAACACTCCCCATCTTAATATTCTCACTATTTCCCTCACTACGCCAACTGTAATTTATTGTCGCCATATAGTTGTTATGGAATTTTAAAATATTATTGAACTTAACTACGACCAAAGGATTATCCACATGCTTTATATTTCCTCTGTAATCAATCTTGTAAAATTGAGAGACAACACCACATGCCAATACGGGATAATAGCATTTCCAAAGGAATCCGGGCATAAAAGAAGCCATAATCTGTAAGTTAGACAGACAGTTTCTAGAATTTTCCTTTCTGAGCAAGGCAATCGTCTTCGCATCATCATAATATGTATATGATGTTATTATTTGGTTTCGTACCTTTTTATAATTAGCAGTTAATGCCAACCAGCGATACCTCAAATTCAAAGAGATGTTGTCGCTATAGGATGGTTGCAAATACGGATTTCCACTTTGATAGAGATATTTGTTAACATAGTGAACCGTGTTGCTCAACTGAGAGTACAATGGACGATAGCATTGCTTAGAATAGCTCAACTGCACCATGGTTTTTCCAATGGGCAGAGACAATGAAGCTGTCGGGAAAAACTTATCATAAACATGTGACTGTTCGTGATTTTTTCTGCCACCTATAAAATATTCACTGTTCACATGCTCATACCTACCACCGATACGGAATGTTACATTGCCTAGATGCTGCATAGTTTCAACGTAATATGCCATGTTCAGCTCCTGTATTTTATTGTTCTCGCCTGCCATAATGCTATTTTCACTTTCTGAATTCTCCTCACGGCTACTATTGGTGAAATCTACTCCAAAGCTAAAATTACCTTTAAGAAATGGGTGTGACGCATATAATTCCGTTGCCATTAACCTAGCATGCCCAACATCTTTTATTCCGAAATTCTGATTGATGCCGGTTTGCTCTATAACGTTTTGATTTTCATGTGTTTTTTTCCACATTAAATCAAAAGTCATTTCTAAATTCCATTTTCCCCAAACCCCATGGCAATATCCATCTAACAAATGTTCCAAATTTCTTAATTTGACATCCTTGTATGCGGAAGTCTCACTTTCAATTACATCATCAGAATATAATGATGACATAATGCTAGAATTGGTCTTTGTTGGAGCATAAGATACTTGGTAAAATGCGCCAAATGAGAGTTTTGGAGACGAGGAAAAATCAAATCCCCATTTACCATCAATCAACTTTGAGTGCTGTGTCGATTTCATAGTCGTATTCTGCTGATGATGTGACGAGAGCCATGAATTCTGAACATTTTTGCTAGAGTTCGTATCCTTGCCTTTCTCAAATCCAAACGTTCCAAAAACATCAAACTTGTCTGCCCTATAGTTCAAGTCCAAATTGTCTTTGCCATACAGATAATTACGATAGCCAAAAGTAGCGATGTTATCAAAGGAGAAACCATCCCCAACCTTTTTAATGGTTGTTATCTTTATGATAGAACCTACGGTTGAAGCATAACGTGAACTTGGATTCGTTACAACAGTTATCTTATCTATTTGGTTAGCCTTCAATTGCTCAACTTCTATATTATTGCGGACAATATGTCCATTGATATAGAAGACTGGTTTTCCCTTGCCAAAAACTTCAATGGAACCATTATTATTCAGTACACCAGGCAACATACCCATAACATCTTTTGCAAAACCAAGTTTTTCCAAAACGGTACCTTTGACTTCTGTCACAAAGCCTTCGCTGTTCAACTTTGCCAAAGGGCGGGTTGCTCTAACAACAACCTCCCTTAATTGCAAAGTATCCTTTCCGAAATTTTGGTTAGCGATACCAGTCTGAGCTAGAACGATTTGTGTCCAGGCCAAATGAAATAAAAAAATAAAAAGTCTTCTCATTTTTATTAATTAATTCGTCCTTACTTTTGGTTATTATAAGGACATTTTACATCTGGGTAATACCATTTTTGTGAGCCATATTTTCGTATTATATCTCTATAGCATACTTGTCTAAATGTTCTACACTCTTTGAACTTGCCACAGCTGTGACACAAAGAATCTTCAGGGAAATCCTCTTGTTTAATCTCATAAAGAGACTTAGCTTCTTTTGAATTCCAAATTTCCAAGATGCTATTGGATTTAACATTTCCAATAATAAAACGCTTATTCCAATATAGCTGTTCACACATAGTAACTTGTCCATCTGGTAAGATGTACAATGAAGAGAACAAACCGCTACAGAATGCTCTGTTGAAAAAATGAGATTCCGCTTGTTTTAATTTATCGATAGTGTTATTTACAATTTGAATCTGTTCTAACTTAGGATAATGAATAGACATACCACTGCTGTCAGAAAGGTCTTTCAGATAATTCACGATGTTATTGTACGAAAGAGAATCTATCTCAATATTACTATAATCTGTTCTTGGATATAAAGTTTCTTCTCCTTTTACTACATGCCAATCCTCTATATTTTTTAAATTCTTTAGAACATTATATATAGAGCGCATATCAGCTATATCTTTAGTGTATTTTGTCAAAACAGAATGAACCTTTACAAGTATGCCATATTTTTCTAGTAACATCAAGCTCTTCAACATTTCGGCAACATACCCCTTTCTAACATTTATGGATTCTATTAGATGCTCTTCAATACATGAATCTAGAGATATTTGAATATCACGAACCTTAAGTTTTGCCAAGAACTGCACATCATTTTCTTGCAATGGCATTTTTGTAGACAGATAAGGATTATAACCATATCTTCTTAACTCAGCAAGGACATCTCTCCAATATTTGTACAAGAAAAATTCTCCTCCTATGACATCAAAGGTATTTACATTCAACTTATAAGCTTCACGGATGAGCTCTTTTATTCGTTCTAATGGAATTGTACATTTTGCAACATGCGATTTATCTTGATAGCAATAGATACAATTTGTTACACAAATATTGTTAAACATCAATGTAATTGTAGATGGAGTCAAATGTCTCTTCATTCTCAAATCTATTTGGTCATATTTGAATAGGTTTGGAGAATAACGTTTAATTTGGCTAGGTGATTGCATTGACACTATAGTGTATGGTGGAAAAACAGAATTTCCCTTTTTCCCACTCAGTATCACTTGTTTAGGATTATCCACTAATGAATTAATAAAATTAAGAACCAATTCTTTTGGAACTGACAAATATGATGCTGCCTCATTAACACATTCATTGATTTCTCTACCATCAACAAAACACAGAATCATTGCATAAATAGGGTGAATAATATCTGTGAAAGAATCATCTTGTCCAATAAGCAAATTTCTACCGACCAAAGAAGCTAATATGAGAGTTCTTCCCTCATCTGGTTTCAATACTAGATTTTCATTAAAAAGAATATATTTCATAAGTTTACGAGTCTTAAAAATAATCAAGATGGTAGAATTCTACCATCTTGACAATTAGTTTAAATTACATAACATCATTCACACAAACTGCACAAGCACTAGCGCAGCCTATACAAGAATCACATAAAGAACATTCTTGCTGTAAATGATCTTTCACAACAGCACCAGCCTTTACCTCAAACATTTGAGATTCAGACAACAACTCCTTTGCTTCTAAAGAATACTTTTCCATACTAAAATATTTTCTGTTATGCGCCTTTAAAGTAGTGCGGTTTCACTATTGTTATCCACAATAAGTAACTCTATTAATTGAAAAAGAGAAATTTTCAGTCGCGAAATTATCGAAATTAACTTTATTTATACAATACATGCGTCTATTTGTCGTTTAATAACAAATAAACGTGTCTTTTTGTTGACAAAACACCATGAATACCTGTCAATTTTTCACAATATCGATGAATTTAGTATTTTTTTATAATTGTTAATTGTAATATTTTTTATTCTGTTTATAAAATTACAAAAGTCTTATTTGTTGTGTCCACAGACCATCTCGCCGTTCAAGGCAGACTCACGGATGTACTCCGCCAACTTGCGGTTGGCTTTTCTCGCCCTCAGTCTCA